>ENA-OURU01000629-OURU01000629.1-human-gut-metagenome-genome-assembly--contig:-NODE-629-length-52336-cov-7.695912_pt1 | contig 52336 bp, 60 predicted proteins | sample MGYA00242137_ERZ509064 | MGnify/ENA primary metagenome ERZ509064 (study PRJEB26280, sample SAMEA2338777) | human gut metagenome | biome: human gut; feature: human-associated habitat; material: faeces...
GGCGAGCCGCTCCACCACCCGCCGGTTGCCCCGGGAGATGGTGGAGCGGCCGGTGCGCAGGTACCGGGCAATCTCCGCCATGGTGACGCCGTCGGTGAGGAGGAGGTAGAGGTACTCCCGCTGCCGGTCAGTCAATACGTCTGTACTGGCAGAGAAGCGCAGGAAGTCAAAGCCCTCTGCCTCCTGGCATTCCCGGGCCTGGAGACTTGCCAGGATACAGGTCTCCAGGCGCTTGAGGCCCTGCTTGGCGCAGCGGCATACGGAGGACTTGTGGACCCCCAGCCGCCGCCCAATCTCCGCCAGGGACAGCCCCTCCCGGTAGCGGAGCATCAGGATCTCCCGCTGCCGCTCCGTCAGGGAGGCCATGGACGCGGTGAGGGCCTGGGTGAGATAGGCGGCCTGCCGCCCACTGGCCGCCTGGGCTGCCTGGCCCAGAGTCGTCCAGGTGTAGCCTTCGATGTCCGCCCAGGCAGTGCCGCACCTCTCAAAGAAGTCAAACCCCACGCCGTCGGCGGACAGGGTTTTCTTCGGCTGCGTCTTGTGTCGCTTAGCCTCCGTAGGCCGGAGCCGCTCACAGGCCTCCAGGGCCTCGTTGTACATCTCCCGCAGGATCCTGGCCCGCTCCGTCTGCCGACGGCGCTCGTCGGCGTCGGTCAGCGTGCCCAGCAGGGCGCGGACCTCCTTGAGCCGGGCGTAGAGCTTGTCCTTGCGCTCCAGGGCTTCCTCTAGGGTTTCCATGTTACCCTCCTCATAAGTACATGATCCTGCCAGAAAATTTTTGGTTGGACGTGAGGACGATGGAGCTGCTACCGGTGTCGTAGGTTGCAGTAGTGTTAAAGGCTGCCCATACGTCCCGACGGTAGACACCGCCGGAAAGGCATTCAACTTGATAGAGGAGGGGCGTTGCACCTTCCCGGTTCGTTGTGGGGATAGTAAGGGTATAGGGGGCGGTGGATCCGGTCCACTGGGCGGCGGAAAATTCTGAGGAGGAGACGGAGGATCCGGCTTTAATCTGTCGCACCAGATCGCCGAAGGTATCCAGGGTGCTTCCTTCGGGGACAGTTACACCTTTTTCTGTCAGGGCGGCGGCGATGTCCGCCTTGGCTGCCTGGAGGCGGCTGAGTTCAGAGGATACGCTCATAGCCCGCCTCCTTAGATGGCGGCCAGAGCCGCCTCAATGTCGCCGGTGAGGGAGACGGTACCGCCGGAGGTGTAGCCAGCGGGGATCTCTGCGCTTAAGGTGGAAAGGCCGTCGATCTCCTTGCTGATAGCGCCGTTGTTTGCCATAGAGCCGGCCACCTTCTCACCGGTGGCAGAAACGATGGTCTTTCCCGCGAGAACGTCGGTAGCTCCTGCAGTAACCTCGGTTACATCCTGATAGGCTTCCGGGATAGCACCCACATCTACTTTGGTCAGCACCTTGCCAGCTGTAGGTGTAACGGACTGAGGAGCCTTGGTGGGGGTGACAGATTTGGTCTCCGGCGTAATGTTCACGGTACCGGTGCCGTCATGATAGCCTGCGGGGATGGTGTAGGAGGGGGTGGAGGAGTCCAGGGTTTTACTAATTGCCTCGTTCTTGGGCATGGTGCCCTCCACCTTGATGCCTCCTACATAGGCGGTGGATCCTGCCAGGATCTGATCAGCTTCGGCATTGGCGTCCGAAGTGTCTGCATAGTTGTCAGGGATGGGCTCAATGGTGACAGTGGAGAGGACCTTTCCCTCGGTGGGGGAAATGGTCTGCTGGGACTTGGTCGGGGTGGCAGTCTTGGGCTCCGGGTCAATAGAGACGGACCCCAGACCGCTGTGGTAGCCCTTGGGTACGGTGTAAGAAGGGGCATCCGCCGTGAGCTTCTTGGCCACAGCGCCGTTATTTGCCATGGCACCGGCTACAGGGGTACCGTCCGGACCGACAAAGATTTTACCAGTGAGGACATCGTCCTCCGTGGCAGTGACACTTGAAACATCCTGGTAATTTTCCGGGATGGCTTCCACAGTGACATCAGAAAGGCCGTAGTAACCGCTGTCTGGGGTGATATTCAGCTGGTTCTTGGTGGGCTTGACAGTTTTTGACTGCAGGTTATAGCTGCCACCGCCGGCCACACCGGAGACGGTACCGCTGCCGTTATGGTAGCCCTTGGGAATGGTGTAGGTCTCGCCTTCCTTGACGTTAGCAGAGACGGCTCCATTGTCGGTGATGCCCTCGATGGCGGTGGCCAGGACGTCCAGCTTGTCGGTGGACTGGGCCAGACCCAGGGCGGTGAGTTTAGCGCGGATCTTGTTGCGCCCGGCCTGGAGGCGGGCAAGTTCGGTAGAAATACTCATTATGTATTCTCCTTTTTCAAATGGTTTGGAGCAGGGCATCAATATTGCCCACGGTGGTATGGACAGCAGCTGCTGTTATGGGGAGAGTGTTGTCCGCCTCCACGGCATCGGTAGTGTTGACCTCTAGGGTGTTGATGCCGACAACCTTCAGAGATTTCCCAAGTTGATAAGGAAAATTACCACCTCCGCTACTGGGCATCCCGGTGTCCCGGTAATTTCCCGTTTCAACATCCCAGATATACCAACAACCGTTCTCTCCAATAATTGGTTGCCTGATTGCAGCATCTTCTGCTCTCTGAGCTGCTGCTTCTGCATCTGCACCGGCCTGAAGGACTTTATCCACCCATCCCTTTTGAGGATCTGGTGGTGAATCAGAAGCATCCCCAAGGCTGTCTAAGATGACCGTAGGCCAAATTTCAGATTTTGCGACTTGGTCTCCGACGATATAGCTTAGTTCACAAGATCCAAACCGGCCAGGTATATCCACATCTGCTGCCAGTATGATCCATTTGACCACATCACCATCAACGGTTATGGTGCAAGGATAAGGCGTATCTTCTCTGGGCCTTTGGTTCAGTAGTTGCACACTGCCAGGTCCATAGAGAGCACGCCACTTAGAAATATCAAACCGAACTTCGCGAGAGAAATTCTCGCCACGGCGACCAAGAAATAGCTTTTCGCCACAGCGAGCAATCTCGATTTCCATTAGTGCTCTCTCCCTTCACAGTAGTCAACTTCCTTTCTCTCCATCAGGATCCACAAAGTCTATGAAATTATCACGCAGAGTCAAAATATCAGATGTGGAAATGCGAATTCTATCATCAAGGACTATGGTGACCTTTTTGAAGTCCACTTCCACTTCTTCTTGGAGCAGCGCATCCAACTCAGAATCCTTGTTATCGGCCAGCTTCTGAATACGTTCCATGTTCTGATCGAAGTAGGACAGATGTGTGTTCAGCTTATCCACCAAGCGAGTGAGCCAATAGGCTGTTTTCAGCGGCATATCCTGATTGACCAGCCTTCGCAGAGCTGTTGATGCATTAACAATTTCAAAAATTTTCATGCGTTCCTCCTTAGTGAATAGCGGTACCTGCAACACATAACTTCCTGCTGGAGTTGATTGTAAGGTCCGCATATGTGTAAGAATTGTAGTATAGCCGGACGGTTTTTGCGTGGACAACAGACCAGTAATAACTTGAACTGCCAAGATTATACGATGTGCTCCCAGGAGATAATGTGGAACTGCTTAAAGTCACTTTATAAGAGCCACTGGTTAGTGAACTTACGGAAGATGAACCTCCGCTGATGGTGGTGGTTCCAACCTTGATAGAACTGCTGCTTCCGGCAGTGATATAGCATGTTGAGCTCAGGTAAAGCTTTGTGATATATGCCTCTGTCCAATAATAGCTTGAGCTGCCGAGGTAGTAATAGGATCCACCAGGCCTCAGGTAACCGCTGCTGTCCAGAGAAATTGTTTTACTGCTGTTCTTTAGTTCACTTACGGATATAGAAGGGGCTTCACCGGTGATCTGCTTACCATTGACATAGAGAGAGTTGCATCGAATGGTACCAAACGGAATACTTGAAGTACCTAGATCCCATTCACCGGAACTGGACGGATGGATGACATGGTTTCCTGTTTCAATTACCAGGGCACCAGCGGTTGCGGTGCTGGACGAAATATATACTCGACTCGCTGCAACGAGCTTTATATAGCTGTTCCAGGCAGTATCTCCGCCAAGTATAACGGTATTATCTGTGTCTGAAAGCATCAGTTTATTGGTGTACTTTGAATACACCTCATTCACTTTCAGTGACGAAACATCTATGCGTTCAGCGCTGATCAGACCGGTTTTGATACAGGAGCCATCAACAGTGGTTGTGCCGCCACTCAAACCATTTATCGTAACATATCCAGTCAGGTCAATGCTTTCTGCGATGATGGATACCGCCCGATCCGTCATGGTGAAGTCACTCGCGGATGTACCACTTTTTATGAGCCACGATATTTTATTGGCAGTCTGCGATACTTCAGATACTCTTCCTTCAACCGTTTGGATTCTGCTGCTGAAACTGTTAGCCGTCTGCAATGCTTCGGAGGCTGCACCCTCCGCGGACTCAATCTTGGTACTGAAGGAACTGGCCGTCTGCAATGCTTCGGAGGCGCTTTCTTCAGCATTTTTAACTGATGTCCGGATATTTCCTAGATCTATTTCTATTTTTGCATACTTTTCTTCCAGTTCATTCCTGACAGTGAGAAGAATCTGTTCACTGGTTTTTGAAATCAGAGAGTAGGTTTGGGCGAATTTCCAGTCAATATCCGTAACTGGGGACTGATAGTTGTACTCGCTCTCCTGGGCAGCTTGTCCGGGTGCCCCGGCATCACTGGTCATTAGTCCGTCAAATGTCAGTACGGACTGAGCCAGGATGGTGTGGACATTCCCCAACGTAAGCCCATCCCCAATCTCCGCCGCCGGGTCCAACATTGCGTCCTGGGCCATGGCTGGTGTGTAGATACAGGCGGATAGGATGGACAAAAGATTGTTTGCCATCTCTTGGGTTCCGTAGGGGCAGGTGATCTGGAGAGTTCTACCGGTATCATCCCCGGCAATGTATGCGTTCTCGCTGTCCACTGCCAGGATGACTTTTGTGATCTGCTCCAGGGCTGGAGAAGTATCCAACTGAGACATCCGGTAACCTAGGTCCGCCGTGTCCGATGGTATCTGGCCGAAAGACACCAAACGGAGCTGGCCCTTGTCTGTGATTATCCAGTTCCCAGCGTGAGCCACTGCGATATACCGAAGCACGTCCCGCAGAGTATAGTCGTTGGCTGGGTAGTCGATGGTGTAGGAGGTGTTCAGAGACGTCCTTGGATCAATAGTCACACCCATTAAGCCAGCAATGACCTGGACTGCCGTTTGCATGGTCATGGGGAACTCTAGGGACTGATCCGGAACCCATACCTGCTCTGCTTTGAGCATGTCGTCGTAGCCGTGGATAGTCACCACCCCGGTGACTTCATCGGTAGAGCGTGTGTCAATGTAAAAGATTCCCTTCTGTATCCACTCACTAGCCTGATTACCCTTGACCAGACGGTAAGATGGGGCCATCCGTGCCATACGTGGCAGTGCCCCAGGAAGACGCAGAGCCAGGTCTATCTCCTTGGCAGATGCGCCTCCGATGCCCATAGTGTCTTCCGGGAACAGATCCGACACAGTAGACAAGGTAACGATTTCATCCATTCCATGTTCTTCATCGGCGATTATTACCCGAAATTCTTTCTTGGAATTAGGGTCCGACAGAAGGGATTTATAAAGTGCGCTCGTTGTCTGCATCAGCGTTCCTCCAGGGTGATGGACATACCGGTATAGTAGGTATTTCCACCCCGCACCGTCTTAGCGGTAACCGTTGGTCCAGAGATGTACATGGTCCTAGTAATGTCCATCCCGTTATCATCTGTAAATAGTACGGTGGCAGGATTGGTTTGCAAGGAATTGACTAGGATAGCCAGGGTGGAATCCCTCAGTTCAACATAGCTGGCATCCAACTTGTTCTTACGGATCTCTGTCCGCCATTCCGTTCCGTCCACGGTGACTACACTTCTGGACTGGCGCAGAAGGGGCGAGCGCACCAGCCCGTTTTCCGCCAGCCACGGCGAATGGTCCACGCCGTTGATGGTCAGCTTCACTTGCATGGTCGCTCACCCCCTCATACGATATACACTGGAGACTGTCCCCGAGCTATTGCGGTACTGTTCTGTTGCCGGGCAATTAGACTCCCTACTTTCCGGCCGTTGAGATACACTGCTGCTCCGTCAAGGGCGGAGCGTACGGCAGAGGCAATGGAGTCCGCTGTGCCGCTTCCAGTGATAGGCAGGGACGACTTGGCAAATGGCGTGTCCTCCAACATAAAAGATGGTGCTGTCAGGTTGGACATGGATCGTCCGATTTCCCTCTGTACGCTCCGCATTTCCGCCCCAAATCCGTCCCCCAATCCAAGGGCCATGTTTTCGCCCATCTCCGCGAATACAGTGGATGGAGAATGAATTCCAAGAATATTCTTCACGCCGTCTACGATTCCGGAGAAGAAACTTGTTACCTTGTCTGTGATCCAACTAGCCATATCTTGGATGCCCTGCCAGATTCCCCGGACGATGTCCTTGCCCACATCTATAACGCTCCCCATCAAGTCCCCAATTCCAGTGACGATAGCGCTGATGATTTCAGGTAGCGCAGCCACCAGGTCTGGAATAGCAGATAGAATGCCGCTGATGAGACTGAGCAGAATCTTGATGCCGGCCCCAAGGATTTCCGGTAGATTCTCAGTCACAAATCCAACGAAAGCGGTTATGATCTTTGGCAATGAGGCAACCATTTCCGGGATTGCGCTGAGGATTCCGTTGACCAGTGAGTTAAGCACTTCAACGCCTTGGTCCAAGATGGTGGGCAATTCACTTGTGATATAACTAAGAAACTCCGTTACTATCTGAGGTAACCTGGATACCATGTCAGGCAGGCCGCTCTCAATCCCAGATGTAAGTTGGCCAAGTAGCTCCATTCCCATGTTCAGCACCTCCGGGAGCAGATCCGCTAGGGAGGCGCAGAGTTGTTCCACAATCTGCGGCACTGCCGCCGCCAATTCTGGCAGAGATTGAATAATTCCGCTAACAAGAGCGGTGACAATCTCCACACCAGTTTCCAGAAAGCTCGGTAGAAGTTCCACAGCGGTGTCTACAAGCTCCTGAATTGCACTGGAGAAGGCCTCACTGGCCCCCGGTGCTCCGTTTAGAAGGCTGTTAAAGGCATCGGCGAGTCCGGAAACAGATGGTAAAAAGTCTGCAATAATTTGATTCTTCAGTGTGGCGATGGTGTCGCCCAATTTTGCCGTCACCTCATCCATCTGCGCTTGGGCATCTCTGGAGGCCACTAGGGCTTCATTGTTACGATAAAATGCCTCCGCCGCCTGGTCATACTGGGCTGCCAGGGTTTCCATAATGAGCTGGTTCCTCTCACTCTCTGTGGAGCAAGCGGCTAGCCTCTCGTTGAAGGCATCTTCTGAGATTCCCACCCAGTTTAGGGCATCCGCCAAGGAGCCGGTTACTTGCCCCACCTTCGCCGTCTCGTTGGCTGACTCAATTAGCCCCTCAATGGGGAGACTGTCGCCAAAGGTTCCGGACACACCAGCGGCAATCTCAGTCCATTTGGCTACATCCTCCTCGCTGCTGGCCAGCTGAGCCAGGAGCTGAGAGGCCTCCGTCGCTGTGTCGGTATCCCCCAGAATACCGTAGAATGCCCTGTATGCCTCCTGTGCGGTCTCTGCGCTGTATCCTGCTGCCTCAAAGGCGGTATTAAGCCGCCCTTGGGCTTGTCGGTACTCCTCGGTGCTTTCATCCAGGTTCCACAGGCTGGACACCAAGTCAGTCACAGCTGATGCCGCTGCTTGGATGCCGCTGGAAATGAGGTTGCCCATCGCCACAGTCATAGAACTGAGCCCGCCGGAGGCATTCTCTGCCGCATCGTCTACATCATTAAGTGCGTCAGTCATGTCTTCCGTAGAATCAGTCGTCCCATCCATTTCGCTCTGGACCTTCGATAGTTGGGATTTGGTCTTGTTCAGCTCAGTGACAGCATTATTCATCGCCTGCTGCCATCTCTGTACTTGTGTGCTGTTCTCGTCGTAGTTTGATTTGGCGTGGTCTAGGGCTTTCCCAATCTCCTCAATTCTTTTTTCCTGGAGGGCCATTTGCTCCGTCAGGATCTGTGACTGGCTGGACAGATTCTCCTGGCTTTGGTCATTTGCGTCAAACGCTGAGGTTACGGCCTTCATCTCCGTACCCAGTGTCTTGAGTTGCTGGGAGATGGAGTTTAGGTTCTGCCGGAACTCCTTCTCCCCATCAATACCAATCTTTGGACCAATATTTACCGACATTCCATCTCACCTCCCGTAGTACCTAGTCATCTGGTCAAATAAGCTTCCTTTCGCACGCTTCCGCTCCCTAGCCCCACACACCGCGATCTGCCAACATGCGATTTGGTCAAACACCAGGCCTATCGGCAGGTTATCCACTTCGAATCGGGTGAGTCCCGCCTTTGCTCCGTTGTAGTACACCCACGCCGGACTTACACATCCGACGTGGTTTCTCCGTTTTTTGCTGGTTCCGCCTCCACGGTCCGCTCTGTGTCGGACTTCATCACGTCGAAGATAGCCATGGTTGCCTTTGGGTCTCGCACATCGATTAGATCTGCTGGGCGGCATGGCAATTCCGCCGGAAGGTCATCTCCACAAGCAGAGACATAGATTCGCCCAGCTTTCATCAGAATCTGTAGTACTCGATCTAGGGCCTTGACCTTTTCCTCTAGATCGTTCCCAGTGATGGCGTTGCTCATGGCCTCCAGGCTTCCAAATTCACTCAGAATTTTCTCGCTGGCCGCTAGAGAAAAACATAGGGGATGCTTTTGCCCCAGGAATTCAACATAACTTACTTTCATCGCCGATCACCCCTCATCTGGATCAGCGAAATAGTCTTTTATGTACTGGATGGCCGCCTCCTGGGAGGGGAAAATTACCTGCTCGTACCAAGCCTTGGTCCCATCTCCCTCCAGTCCCATTACTGCGCCCTCTATTTCCGGGGTTTGCCACTCGATGGTCTCCCCCATAGTTTGGGCGCTGTCAGGCGGCATCGAGAATGTTACCCTCCGGTACAAAACCACCTCATGGCTCCGTACGCCATCCATCTGGTTCTGGCGGATAAACGCTACACCCACAGGTGCACTCTGCTCGTTACCTTTATACCTTAGGGCGGTTCCAGATACCTGTGTGCCGGGGGCGCCGCCCACCGTGACTTCCACATCTTCAACCGTCAATCCGTACAGGTCCGCAGCAGCCTCCTGGATCAGCCGATCCAGGGTTAGGGTCAGGGTGCCGCCGGATGCACCGGAGGAATCATTCTCCGCCACAGCGTTGTTGGCGTATAGAGGGTTGTCATCCGGCGTGTTTGGCTCAAAACCGGCGGAAATCGCCTTACCCATGGTCTTCATGCCGGTATATCCTGATACAACGCCGTCAGTGATGGTCGCTTTACTGTAGTACACGCCGTACATGCCGACTCCTGCCATGTCTTAACTTCCTTTCATTTCATGATATTCTTAATCTCTTTGTCTAGGATTCGGGCCATCTCTGCCTCTGCCCTTGCCTTAGAGGAGTTTACGGCCGGACGGACAAAGGGATGTTTTTGGACCTTGCTGGTCCCACTTTCGAATATTCTGGCCATCAGGACGTTCGCCACGCCGTTGGCGTTGTATCCATCAAAGCCAATCTTGACGTTTATATATCCGGCATCGTTCTGCATGGGAGCAATTCCTAGCCCGTCCTTTAGTCCTCGTTTGGTTACTCCAGTTCTCTCCGGAAGCCCGGAAAGGTTCTGCCGGATGGCATCTGCTACTATGTCCGCGCCGGCGTATATAGCTCGGCCCGCTACATCCTCTGTGCTTTTTGCAAGTCTTGAGATCATCAACTCATAGTCGTTCAGTCCAGAGAAAGTAATCTTAGCCATATGGCACCTCCCACACCCACTCGTAGTGCCAGAAGCCAGTGTCCTCCTCAAACTGCACTGAGGATAGATACCAGGCGACGCTACGGCCACTCAGACTCTCTCCAAAGGCATCCACCCATGGATCAAACTCTTGCTTGGTAAATAGGTCCGTTGTGCCCCGCATAGCCTTTTCCACATGCTCCTCGTTGGCATTCAAGTCGTTAGTCCCATCTTCCTGCCAGACAAAATAGCGATCGGACCTAAGCCGTTGACCGTGGCTGACACTGTTCGTCACGTCGGTGTGGGCGGAGATAATAGTCTCATACCAACTCACATATCCACCCCCTGGCTGTACTTTGTCAGTGTGATATCCAGGGACGGCGGGTAAACACCATCCACAGCTTGTACTAGGTCAACCCGGTATCGCCTACCATCCTCGGTCTCCGCTACGTCCTGACTTGTGACTGGTGCCCTGGGGACGCGGATCACCCGCTCTGCCTTGATCTGATTCTGCACGGCGTCATAGTACCGCTGGACGCCAAGACGCTTCTCCTCATACCGGAGATAACACTTTTTCACCAACTCCGGCTTTGGCTGGTATCCTGGATTTGCTGCATCCTGGGTAGCGTAGATAGTCACGAAACCGTCGTTGTAGTTCTGTGTCACCTCACTGCTAGCACGATAGGGTGCTTTCCATGTCATAGGCATCCACCAGCCTTTCATTCTGCATGCCCAGGAGCATAGACCGGTAGTTGTTCTCAAACACGTCTAAGGCACTGTCCCTGGCATAGCGAACGTACTCCATTAAAAGCGTCCGCGGCATACCATCCGATATGTAGTCCGCCTTCTCCCCATACTTTCTGTCTAGGTAAGCCATCCCTGAGGCGATGAGACCGGCAATCTTTGTATCTGTCGACTCATCGTCCCAGGTGATGTTGAGGTAGTTCTTCACATCGGATAGCAGCCCACAGGGCAGGCTGTTCCGACCGGCCATCAGGACTTATTGACAGTCACCGTGTAACTCTTGGTAGTAGAGCCGTCAGCTGCGGTGACCTTGATAGTCAGGGTGTTGGCGCCGGCAGCCCAGGTCACGGCCCGTCCGTTGATCACAGGCGTGGGATCGTCGTCGCTGGGGCCTTCGTTGGTGATCTCGATGGTGGCGCCGGCATCGGCCGGGATCGCCGTCACGGTGTTGGTGGCGTTGGTGGTAGCAGCAGTGTAGCCGCTGGTGGTGGCCGCGCTGAAGGCGGGGCTCAGGGCCAGACCGCCGATCCGCAGATCAGCCAGGTCTGCGTTGGTGGAAGCCGCCGGGGCGGTCACCTGCTCCACCTTCCACACCGCCGGCTGGATGCCGGTGATATCCAGCACGAAGAATGCGTTGTTGTCAATGGGAAATCCGTTGGCGTAGCCCTTGATCAGATACACCCGCTCGTCTTCCAGGAAGTGATAGTGGTCACTGTACTCGATCCGGCCATCCCGGGCGGTGCCCAGAGCGGCGAAGTACTTGTAGCCGATGCCGATTACGGCTTCGCCCTGGTCCACCGACGGGCTCTGGATAACAGTCATGGGATAGGGCAGCACGTCGTTGCGGTAGGTCCCGTCAGGGGCCATCACCGTGGTGGCCGGCATGATCCGCTGGAAGTAGTCCACCGGGTTGACGATCAGGACCACATCCTTGATTACCCGGGCCTTGCCGTTGGGATCGACTGCCATCAAGGCCAGCACACTGCCCACGGTTTTGGGAGAAAGGTCTGTGATGGCAATGGGGCTCTTCTTGGGGTACATGCCGCCGGTGACGGTCACGTTGTCGCCCACCTGGCGGATCATGCCGATGGGCTCATTGTTGCCGTTGCCGGCCACGATACCGTACTCCATGCCGTTGGCATAGGCTTCATAGAGGACCTGCCGCACAAAGTCGTCCAGCCACTCCGGGCCCAGGTCCAGCATGGCCTTGCACACCGGGATAAAGGCGGAGAGCTTCAGAAGGCCTGTGTCCACCTCCTTGAAGCCGGAGGTCAGCTCCTGCACGATCTCCGCGCACAGCTGGCCCCAGGCGCCTTTCTGGAAGCCGTTGGTGTTCATCATCATCCGGATGGCGCCCCGGGTGTTGGTGAACTGGATATGGCTCAGCAGGGGGTGGCTGGTCTGCAGCTCGTCGAACACGGCGTCCACCACGGTCTCCGGCATGACGATGTCCAGATTGGTCACCGCCTGCTGGGGGTCCTTGGCCCGCATGGCCTCAGAGAGCTTCTGGTAGTAGTTCCGCTCGCGGCTGGTCAGCTGCCGCACGCCCCGGGCCGCCAGGATCTGCGTGTCGCCGGTCTGCTTGGCTTTTTCGATCTGCTCAGCGGCCCGCTGTTGCACATCGTCGCGGATGCTCTCCAGCATCAGGTCAAAGGACTGGTAGAAGGCGTCGGTGTCCCCGCTCTTGATGGCCTCCTGCAGCTTCGCCCGGATCTCATCCCGGGTCAGGGTATCTGCGTTCTTCATTTCGTACTCCTTTCAAACAACTTCATGATGGGATTAACAGCGTTCTGCTGGGGTGTATGGGGTTCTGCCTGTGGCTCCAGCACCGCCGGCACCTGTTGTCTGGACTCGATCTTGGGAATTTTGGTCAGTTCCCGCAGCTGAGCGGCTAGACTCTGATTCACTCGGATCCTCTGCTCCAGCGTCAACTGTGCCTTCTGAATGACTTCCTGAGCCGCCGCCATATCGGCGTTGCTCTCCGCATACCGGTCGGCAAGGCCGTACCGAATGCACTCCTCTGCCGTAAGCCATGTCTCATCATCCTCCAGCTGGGCAATTAGCTCGGGAGTTAACTTGTCACCGGCCTTCTGGAGATAGGCTTCCCGGCCAGCCTCGTTGATCTTTTCCAGATCGTCTGCCGCCTTTCGTAGTTCTGCTGCGTTTCCCCAGACACCCATCATGGCGTTGTGGACCATCATTAGGGCGTTTCTGGGCATGATAACCTCGTCACCTGCCATGGCAATCACCGAGGCGATGGAGCAGGCAAATCCGTCTACATACACCGTCTTGCGGGCCGGGTGCCGACGAAGCTGGTTGTAGATGGCCGTGCCCTCAAATACGCTGCCGCCCCGGCTGTTGATGTACAGATTGATCTGGGTCACATCCGGATACTTGGCCAACTCCTCCCGGAATGTGTTGGCGCTGGTCTCGCTGCGGATGATTTCATCCTTCCACCAGTCGTACCCGTCGCCTTCCACGTCGCCGTAGATATAGAGATCCAGCATATTCGGATCCGCCTGCTGGCGGATCTCCCACATGTTTTTCTTCAAGGTGTTCCTCCTTCCTTTGCGTTAAGCTTCCGGGCTGCCTCACCCATGGGTGATATGTTAAGCGTCATAAAATGCTCATTGGCCCAAGGTTCGTTAATGAGACCTTGTCCGGAAGCCCTCCGCACATCATTTATGGTAAATGCACCAGAGCCTACTAGTTTCTCTACGTTAGCGGCGTTGACAAACATGTCAAAATGGATAATACTGGAGGTGTCTACCCGAAGATATTCCCCTCGCCTCCAAGCCTCGTATCCGTACCGCTTCCGGTTGATTTCCTCCTGTAGCTGGTCCGCCAGCGGGTCAATGCAATTGGTCAGGAACCGTGTGTTGGCATCTGTTGTCCCCTCCACGGTTCCATTGACAAGCACCGACGGAATTAGAAATCCGCGCGCTGTGAAGTCGAAGATATCCTCGATCATGTTTCGGATATCCCTGGTGTCTCCCACATCACCCACCTTTCCGCTGACGTTTTCATAGTCATATCCGTCAAACTCTGGAAGGATAGCCCCGTCACTCTCCAGAAATGGCTTTACCTGTGCGGTGATCATGGCTTGGAACTTCTCCGTCCACTCCTTGTCTCCCTGGGCGAGTTGGTTAACATGTACTTTCCAGTGTTGACCTTTTCCCCAGGTATAGGCCTTTATGGCTGCGGAAACCATACGGTAATAAGACTGGTACAGCCCGTCAATTACTGGCTTCATGTTGGTATGGTTGAGCTTTAGATGGAGGACATTGCTCTCATAAATGGGGTATCTATACTGATAGTCCCCCACCGTCACGCCACGATACTCGTTCTGACTGGAAGGGAAATCTTCCGTCTGTTCCCAACTGTCAGCTACCACCAGAGACCGCAGATCTCCGCGTGGCAATGCTTCCACGATAAGGGCCTCGTTGTCCTGATAGAGTCGAGCCACCAATTTGTGGAGAAAGGCGCTGGAGTTCTGATTTACGTTCGGGCTTACGTTCCACAGGTAATATTCCCGCTCCATGACTTCTTCGTCGCCTCTGAATGTGCGGAACTCGCATCGTCCCAAGGCGTTGGCTACCATATTGGCGCACACCCAGAAACTGAGCTCCCGCACCTGGTACTCCTGGGCCGCTTGGAACAGCTCACGGCATGTCACCTCCACCGGGTCCGCAACAGTCCCGCGGAGCCAACGAAAAAAGTTCAGTGCCGTTTTCATCACCTCCTACAATTTGATGGCTCCCATGGCTGGGAGCTGCACGGCAGATCCGGAACCTAGTTCCGTCTCTACTACCATGCTTGCTACCAGAGCCATCCATGGGTCTGTCTTTCGGCTCTTTGCGTCTATTTTTGCGTAAATAAAGTTTCCTGTATCCACTCCCTGGCTCCTGGAACTTCGCACTCTTTTGGTGTTGTTTACAGCCCACCTTAAGCACGGATTGTCTCCCCATGTAAACAGCTCCCTGTCAAAACATTCCTGAATTACTGGCTCCACCTGCATGATATCCGACGGCCGCACCAGTTTCACCCGACTCTTATCTTTGGCGTCGAAGCCGATTTTCCGCAGACTCTCAGATACCAGGGTCCAACGGTAGTGGTCTAACGCCAGTATTTTGACGTTGTAGATCCTGGCCGCCATGGTGATGTACTCTGCCAGTAGGTCGGGGTGGATACTCACATCATCGACTACGGTTACCAGCCCACGGTCAGCCCACTCTCTCCAGGGAGCCTTAACCCGAGTCAAAGTCTTTGACTGGGCGCAGATCCAGGCATGGTTGATGTCATATCGGCCTGCCCCTTGGCGGAAGTGCAGATTGACGGCAGCCCAGTCGCTGAGCTCTGCGTAATCCAGGCCAACGGTGCAGTTCCATCCTTTCAGCTCCGGGAGTGCCCGGTTCGTGGCCTTTACCTTCTCATAGTCGGTAACGGAGATCTCTCTGAATCCCGCCCGGAGTCCCATCCGCTTCGTGATGAAGTCCCCGTTCTGCTCCGGGTGATCCCTCCAGTCCCGATATTCGTCCTCGATTTCCCGCAGAAGGTGGGGCATGTAGTATAAGGATGGGTTCGCCATATACCAGTTTTGCGGGTCGTGGACCTGCTCCCGACTTTCTAGGCAGCAGATGAAGGGCAGAAATCCGTTGTCCTCCTCTCCCTCGAACAAGATTCTCCGGCCACGGGCCAGATAGTCGTCTAAGGGACCATCGCTTACCTCCCCGTTGGATGTAAAAATACCTACTCGGGGCTGTGCAACTTTGCCTTGGCCGGTGATGAATACCTTGATGTTGTCATAGTTTTCAAAGGCGTGGACCTCGTTAAAGATAACCTTGCCGGAGCGCATGCCGTCCCGACCCTTGGGGTTGTTGGTCCGCCCCTTCATCACGCCCTTGTTTTTTCTCCCCTGAATCAGTTCTTTGGTGTGGTAGTAGTGCTTTTTCAGCTTCGCCTCCCACCTTGGTGTCTCCAGAACCTCTGCCAGGTCTTTGACTGGTGTGACCGCCTGCTCCTCGTTGTTGGCACAGATGTCCACGTTGTAGTGGGCCACCGGGTTGTAGGGCGAGATGGAGCAGGCTCCGTCGAAGGCGATAAAACCGTCCTTCCCGGCGCCACGCCCCACCATGCACAGGACAGTCTTCCACCTGGGCATCCCATCGGCCCGATAGGTGCAATCCCACAGGGTGAGCAGGAACTCCTCCCATGGAAACAGGCTGCCGTAAGGAAAGTACCGTGCCAGCCCAAGGTACCGGCGGAGCTGCTCCAGATCTACATAAATGTCCTCCTCCGAGAAGACACGGCGCACATAGGCGGCCAGGGCGTGCTGCTCCCGGCATGCCCGCGGGGTGTCCGACTCCACGGACTCCAAGTAGCGTAAGACCTCATTGGGAAGTTCACAGCTCATCGTCCTCACCGCCAGCTGGGCACTTTGCACCATTCGCCAGTTCACGGAAGCCCAGGGCCGTCCATATGCTTAGCAGCTGAGACGACACGCGGACGATCTTTTCTACACTCTTGTTGTCGGTGGTACCTTTCTGGTTTGCCCCGTTCTGGTACGACACGTAAACACCCCGCTCAGCAATGTCCTCCTTGAGCATGTTCCGTAGACACCAGAGATCCATATATTCCTCGACCTTGTCAGTGTACTGGTTACCAACAAGCCCCCTGGATTCCAGGTCGTCAAGCAGATCCTTTTTTAAGTTTTGGTACTCTTTACTCTTTGACCAGTCAGTCCGCAAGTGTTTCACCTCTCTTTTTACCACACCCTTACGGAATGGAAGGTATGTCTCTCTTTTGCCCTGAACCCATGCCGACTACGCAGGAAAATCGGAACCACGTTTTTTTGACCGGGGGTGTCTTAGTCCCATCTCTCCACCGTTACAGGCTTCTTCCAACTCTTCCTCGGTGTTAGTTCTCGCTCGGGATGCATCTCCTCATGACAGGATCGGCACACACTGATCAGCTGGCGCTCACCACCATCCCAGACACAAAGGGCCAAGTCTGGCCGATCCTTCAGATGTTTCACGTGGTGGACGATCTCTGCCCGTGCATACCGACCTTTGGCCTTGCACCGCTGACACTCGTGGTTGTCCAGGTTCAAAACCTGATCCCGCACTACCCGCCACGCTTTTGAGTTATACCATGTGACCTCTCTGCCCTGGGAAATCAACTCCTGAAGATGGGAAGGACTGCCTGATTTTTTCGTCATAACTTGTTTTGTCGTAACTGATAGAGCTACCATCTGGCCCGGATCATTGCCCCGATACTACTGCCGCCTCGGGGCCACGGCGGCTCGGGAGGAAACCGACCATGAGAAAGAGCGTGGGACTGCCCCCACGCTCTTAGTGTAAACAATGCATTTGGCTTTTGTGGTTATTGTTTTAATCCATCAGTCCCCTTGCTTTGGCGACCATACGAATAAACTGCTGCTGCCACCGCTTAGCAGTTTCATAGTCACAGGGAATTCTCATCGCTGCTCCACGTAGGGTATGGGTTTGCCGGAAGAATACCATCTCAATCAGTTCTAGGCGTTGCTCTCCCTCCTGGATACGTCTAGTCTGCTCAATAGCCCAAGATACAGCTTCTGCTTCCCCCGCTGTCACCCTGCCAGGGTACCGCCTCAGGACCTCACGCACATATCCCCACCATGGATATTTAGGCCTGCTCACGCTTCTTCGGGCACCTCCGTCTGAAGAAATTTTGCGATACACCTATCGCAGCTAATATGTTCCGGCTTCCCTCGAGTGCATGGTATTGGGTCATTACGTCGGAGTCGTTCATTTGGGCAGAGCATCAGCTTTGCCATATCTTCCCCGGGCAAGGTCCTGACCCATTCCAAATGTGTCATATGAGAACCTCCTGTCTTAAAATTAATGGTATAAATCTACCTCCGGCCTACGCTTTCCCGTCCACCTCAGCCCTCCTTAATTTCAAACTGATCACCAGGATCTCGCCACTCTACGCCAATATAATCCAGCACATGCCCCCACCCATACCACGATCCGTCCTCCATCTGATCCACATGGTTCATCCACATTTCCCACTCTTTTGGATTCGATTGCCATAGGTAATCAAATCTGTGTGGCCTTTTCTCCAGATGGATTCCAAATCCACACATGCTACAGCCTGTCCTCTGTGCCTTTGTGGTCCGCAAGGTATCGTCCGTGTCTCGGACGATCTCCCCGTATATCCTAGGCACTGGCACGTCCAAGTCCAGGGCTAGCTGCAAGAGATCCTGCCTGGAAAAAATCGCAAATGGACAGCTCCGCTTAGTCCCCGGTGAAATGTAGTTGCATCCATTTAGCATCAATGCCTTTTGGCGGCGCCCACCTTCGGAAGCCATCAGTCCCATGTACGGATACCGCCCGCTCTCTCTAGCATAATCGTTGCACGGCTTCTCTTTTAAGTAGTAGCAACATTTATCGCTGACCAAAAAGTCGGGTATCTTGTAGTTCACACCCTCGCGCTCGTTCTCATATCCGCCGAATTTTTCCAGCCACTTCTGGCTTAGCTTCATCCGGGTCCCTTTCCGGTACCCGCCATAGGCTCCGGTCTCCCCGGTTATGATGGCGTGTCGCACCGTTGCGTTCTTTTCGCTGGGGTTCTGCAGCAGGGCAATCTTTCCGGCGATCTCCTTGCTGAGAACCGGCCATCCAAACTCCCGGATTACCTCCACCTTGCTCTTGATCGGCCGTAAGCTCTGGACACCTAGCTTCTTATGTACCTCCTGGATGCTCTTGTCCTCCAGTACAGACACCGACACCGCCGGTACATCTATGCCGATCGACCTCAGGAACAACAGCAGTGTGATACTGTCCAGTCCGCCCACCGCTACATAGCAATCTCCTGCAATTTCCGGGTGCCGATAAAACTCCCAGGCCCTGGTTTCCGCGTAGCGTACCTTGAACGCGTAGCTCTCCTTCTGCTTTGCCTGAAAACTGCGAATTTTTAGATCACTGTTATTTTCTTTCGCCCTGTCAATTACGTTTTTCACTCCCGCTCCCCCCTCCATTCCACCGGTTCCGCCTCCCGGCCCAGCCACTGGACCAGGCACTGGGCACACTGGTCGTTGTCGATGCCCTCCAGGCGTTCCAGAGAGACAAAGCACTCCGTCCGCTCCTGGCAGTATTTTGGCCCCTCCAGCTCCTCAATCTGCATGATGAAGCGGGCCAGGCCCTGGTCGTCCGCCACCTGGGCCCGGATCTCATCGCCCCGGGTCATGGGCTTTTGTTCCATCTTGATAGCCATTGTTTGCTCCATGCTCCACGTCCTCCAAAAACTCTCGCATTCTATTTAATGGGCAATCTTCTTCACACAATTATCTCCAGATGTAACCCATCCAGGGCATCACACAGCTGAAAACCAGCCTCTATGCTTGGTGCCTTGCGGAATGCAGATTTAGCCGCCTCTGTTGCCTTAATGACCTTTACATGATGTGACAGAAGTTTCTTTTCGAATTCGAAACTCTCTGCAGCCAGGTTGTACTGATACCGAATCTTCTTCTTTTCTGCGGATGCCACTTCTCTGGATATTGTTTTTCGATAATAAGCCTGATACACGCCCCGCAGGGAGATAAAAGCCATTTGTTCCGGTAGAGATAGACCGTCTGGCATCTCCGACCCGTTCATTGCAGCACGCTCCCAGCTCCACGCCAGTTCAGACATGGCTGGGCACCTCAAGAGACATATACCGCTTCAATGCCAGAATTGCGGCCTGATTCCCCTTGCAAACTGTGTATAAGTAACCCTGGGCTGTCAGCTGTTCTCCCCACCAGTCTTGCTCTATGCTGGTTTTTCCGTGCTCTGCCTTCATTTCGATGTAAAGGCCGTGATATGGTCCTCTGGCAACAGGGAGACATAGATCCGGCACACCGCGCCGAAGTCCCATCATCTTCAAAGTTTTACCTTGCTGTGGTGTGCAAATCCGCTCATTTGGAATGTGATGAAGAAGCTTTAATTCAGGCCACTTACTGCGAATCTCCGGCTGTTGCGTCCACTGGATAACGGAGATCTGGTGGCTGGTCTCACTTACCTGCTTCTTAATGTTTCTCGGCATTTTCAACCACCTCCACAAATGATACCGTCTTCCCTGACTTGGGATCTTTCTCTTTACCCTGGCGAACGGTGTATCCGTTCCGGCCTAGTAACATCAACACCATGTCCCTGTCATCAGGCTTCAGAATATATAGCTTCATGCGCCCCTCCGTTTCTGGCTACCAAACAGTCGGTTGAGAATCTGACTGGCTTCACCTTTGGATAGGTTGGAGGCATCAAATCCTTTGCATCGCTTCTTAATAATGTCCAGCTGTTTCTGGCTAGCTGGTGCTCTGCCCCACCTCCTGACCTGCTCCAGATCCCACAACATGCGGCAGTCTGCGTGATCCCGGATCAGCTTGCTGTATACCATGTCAATGGCTTCTTGCATCCCCATCCTGGATCCGTCAGGCAGGTTAACCATTCCCAATGCATCTGGACAAGGGATGACAATGCGATTCCGGTCAGTAAGACTGCACACCAGAGACCCGTCAGGCATCTTAAAGAAATTGATATCATGTGTGTTGTACTTCTGCTCTTGTGCCCAAAGATCCACGATTTGGATATTTTTGATCCAGCTCTCCGGACAGTCAGATGCGGCGGCGAGCTTCATGGGGAGGGTAAATAGGTCCCCCTGAATCTCATTTGCTTTCCGCGTTGGAATATTGTCCATGTCCAGGCCCAGAAGGGAGGGGGCAGTACAAAGGGAAGCCTTTCCGGTAATACCCACACAGTCGATCAGGAGAAGTTTCTCCTTGCCAGGATACAGACGCAGGCCACGGCCAACCATCTGCGCATACAGGCTATCAGACTGTGTAGGGCGAGCGATAATAACTGTCTCCACGCGGGGAATGTCCGTTCCCTCGGTGAAAACCATGCAGTTGACGATGCAGGGGATCTCACCAGCAGTAAATGCTTGGATGATAGCGGCCCGGTCTTTTGTCTCCCCGGTAACCACCACGGAACCCGGGATCCTCCGGGCGATTTCCTCACACTGATGGACAGACACCGCGAAAATAAGCGTGGCGCCCACGGCCAACTCCCGGTATGCTTGAGCAATGGCGTCTGCAGTTCCGTCCATCGCCTCCTCCAGCTCACCGGGAGCGTAGTCCCCGCGCCTGGTCTTGACAGCTGATAGGTCAAAGCCAATGTCTACCCGTCGGCAGGTAATGTCACACAGGTACCCATTCTGGATGCCCCAGCGCAGGTCTCGCTGGAAGATGATTTTCGAGAAGACATTGTCCAAGCGAACCTTGTCCCCTCTGTTTGGTGTGGCGGTGAAGCCGATCAGCTTCTCCGGCCGGAAGTAGGTAAATATATCCCGGTAGGTTCTGGCTGCTGCGTGATGGGCCTCATCGCAGATGATCAGTCCAAAATCCTCAGGGTCAAACCGATCCAGACGGCGCACCATGGTCTGCACGCTGGCGGATACCACCTCTTCGCCATGGCTGCGATTGGAGGCCCGCTCAATGCCATAGCTACAATCGAAGTATTTCCGAGGTTGCTCCACCAGCTCTTCTCGGTGACTGAGTATCAACATCCGCTCACCGTGTCTGGGCAGATTGGCAAAGGTCACCGTCTTTCCTAGCCCCGTGGCCATCTGGGACAGGTATGCTCCCGGCGGCTGCGCTTCGATGGTGCTGATGCACTCTTTCTGATATGGCCTTAATTCCATATAATTCCTCCAAAATGATGTGGTACTGTGGAACAGCGTGGAAATGATGTTCCACGGGTAAAATCATTGCGGCGCAAGGACTTGTGGGTAGGTGTGGAACCGTGGAACAAAATTTTCTGTTTTTTCCACGGATTTTACGCATACATAAAAAAACCACTACACGCACGCAAATCTCTATATAGGCTGTTTTTTATGTTCCACAGTTCCACGGTTCCATAAAAAAATCCGGAAATCATTGCGGCTCTAGGTGTTCGGGGTGTGGAACACCTGCTCCACGGTTTTCCTCATGTTCCACGCTTAAAGTGGAAGTTCGTCCAGTTCTTCATCATCCAATTCCACAGCAGGAAGTACCAGGCAAAAGCATTCCGTTGGAAGGCCATTAATTCTCTTTCCTTTGGTATTTGCCCGGCCGCGGGTTTCAATTAGGTGTTCCTGTTTCAAATAGGAGATCATGGCAGCAGTAGAATAACCTGCATCCTGAAGAATGCGATTAAATACCTCTCGGATGATATAGGCTCGGTTTCCGTCCAGTGCTCCAAGGACCTCTATGGTATCAGAGCGCCCAATCAACTGATTACTGTGCTGTGTGACCCAGTCGCATAGGTATTGATACCCGCGGTCACCGGCTGACACAGCAGCTCTGGAGGCCAGAAACTCTGAAATTTGCTCAATCGTCAGCGGCCGCTCAGTCCCCTGGAAGATCCACCTGCAGGCCAATTCATCGGCCAGTATAATGGCCGCCGCTGCCATAGCCTGTTTCTCCGTTGTGTCCATGTCGTTGAGTCGCTGGAACAGCTGGCGGTATTGCTCTGTGATCTGCTCCAGGACACCAGGTTGATACAGTTCCTCTACGAAGATCCTGCCGGCAAAGCCATAGTTCCGCTTGATGATGCCGGAGATCCTCATTCCATCCCTGATCACTGCCTGGGCGCTCCGGCACTCAATGTCCAGCACACGATTCACTGCACCGGCGCCGGCGGCCTGCCCGGTCAGTGGGCTTTCGCCAGTAGTCAGGATGCAGTTCCTCCAGGTCGGTGTGAGATCCACGCCGCCGGAGCGATTGCCGCGGGTCTTGCCAACGCCCTGGGCCAGTTTGTAGACATCGAAGTTGGTGCGCCCCTTCAGATCCTTGGCCAGCTGGAGCTCATCCAGACAGAGCGGCAGGTTGTTCAGGAAGGCTGCTGTCTTCTCCAGGCCAACCGTTGTTCCGTCAAAGGTCTTCACATAGGATCCTATTGTGGGATCTCCCCACACGCTGGCAGCCACCATCAAAGCCACGGTTTTGCCGGTGCCGGAGTCCACGCCCCATAGGTGAACGAAGAAAGGTAGGCAGTTCAGCGGCTCCAGCAGAGGGGAGGCAAAGGAGGCCGCCAGCAGGATCCGCGCCGTGAGGGACATCCCACGGACTTCTTTGGCTGTCTCCAGCCATTTTTCCACGGAGCCGCGAGAGCGGATGGCTTCAAACATCCCCTTGAAATTGGCGTCACCATCGAAAATCAGGCCCTCCACAAACGGTGAAAAACCCTCGTCCGCAATATACCCGCATCGGCCGATGGATTTGCGCTCCGGGATGATGTCATAGTTCAGATTCTCCAAATCAGATATGTAACTGACGAATGAGCGGGCCGTTTGACTGGTGACGGCGATCCCCTGACCAGCTAGGTCGGTGACCTTGTTGGTGCTGGCCAGAATTATTTTGCTGACAATGGTTTTCCTCCAGATCTGTCCTTTGCGGAATGCCAACACCAACTTTTCTTCTCCTGTGTCGATGTTTACCAGCCTCTCAATCGGCATGATAGGATGGGGACAGGCCATTTCGTCGTTGAAGCCGTTCTTTTTGTAGATGCCGGCATCATCAGCCTCCCAGTCGCCGGCATTAAGCTCCATAGGCTGCCCGGTAAAATTGGTGACATTGTCGATATAGACAGTCCCACTCTGCACCTTCAGGCTCTCCACATACCGCCTGTACATGGCCTTGAAACCACGGAACTTCATGCGTTCGGCGTAGGCGGACAGCTCCGCCATCTTAGTGGCGTGGACGAATGGCTCTTTATGAAATTTATACAAGGCCTCATACGGGGCCGGGGTCAGAAAATCATCTTTTTCAAATGTCCATTCGTCCACACAACTATCCTCCCAAATGTTCATCCAGCCAGTATTCAAGATACGGCAGCCTTTTCAATGCTTCTGCATATAGCGGGTGAATATACCCCGCCTCTGCATCCTTCTGATCCGGGCAGAAATATTTTGTGACTTCCCACCAGTATCGGTGTTCTTCGGCCTTCTCACGGATCTCCCGCTCCAAGGCTTCCTGTTTTTCCGCCGCCCGGCGTCTGGCCTCCAGGAGAGCCGACCGTTCTTCATGAGACGGACGCTCTCCTGTGAGGCCAAGTGAAAAATCTGTGTTGATCCGGACACAGGCCTGGCGGAAATCGATGTCGAACAGTTTCATAACGAAGTCGATCACCGAGCCGCCGGCGCCGCATCCAAAGCAGTGCCATCCAGTCTTATTTCCGGAATAGACCTTCAGACTAGCGTGCCGGTCTCCCTGGTGGAAGGGGCACTTGATAAATCCGGAGCGGTCAGGGTGGAATCCATAAAACTCCACAACTTCTTGGGCAGTCAGTCGCTCCTTGATCTGGCTGGCCAGATCATACCCAGTCATCTGCGTTCAGATCCTTGTAATTTGCGATGGAATCCAGGCGCTTGGTCGCCCGGCAGTACGCACAGTGCTCACAGCGTACAGGCTGGACACGCCCCTCCTTGATGGCCTGGTACCGGGGTGCAAGGTCCTCTACCTCATGGAGTTTCGCCGTCAAATCCTCGTCCGCAATATACAGCGCGGCCAGATCCGGCGAGTCTTCCTTGGTTCCAACCGCCAGGACGAAGGGCAGCATATTCCCTTCGACTGCCTGGTATATGGCCCCCTGGAGGTCATAGCCCCACGCCTCTACAAACGGCAGCCGGCAGTGCTCCTCTTCAGACCATACGGTGGCCATATCCTTCATGGCTTTCTGATCCACGATGGCGCCGTCGCAAAAACCGAGGGCTGCTTGGGTTTTGGGAAACTTCTCCACGATTCTCCTGCAGGCATCGCCATCCAGCAGGCTGTCGATTTTGACCTTGAAGGGAACGCCGGCAATCAGCCCCGTCCGGACCACCTGTTTTTGCCCGGACATCAGCATGGAGTAGAGTTCATCGGACTCCATCCGGGCAATGACCTCCTGGGCTTTGAGGTATTCAGCCTTCAGGGTTCCATCCCGCTTGAACAGTTCCGGGTGCTGGGCCTGATAGACCGGCAGTTCTCCGGAGAACCAGGCATCGATGTAACCGCCCACCAGCAAGGCCTGGGTGGAGGGCTGTACCCACTCACCCCTCAGCTCCGCCAGAGTCGCCGCCTCGCATTTGGTAAAGGCTTTGAACTGGGTGGAGCCCATATAGGCCATGTTGATTTCCGGATCGTAATAGTTCTCTCTGGTAACCACAGGAAGGCCCATTACAGCACCTCCTCGCCCTCGGCCTCCATATTAGGAGCACCGGCCTCATATTCAGGGGGCTGGATGTCACTCTCCTGTGGACTGTCCGCGGACTGCTGCGCTTCCGCAGCGCCTTCCTGTTCCTGCTGCATTTCCGCAGCGACCGCCGCCTCCTTCCGTTTCTGGGCACAGGCAGCACAGAGGGCAACGCCGTAGTGCTTCGCCGTGTAGGCCGCCAGCCACCGGGCATCCTTGCCCATGGCTGGGGCGATTTCCTTCTCACAGTCCGCACAGACAGGGGGCGGCTCCTGCTTCTGAACACGGGGCTTATACGGCCGGATGCGGATTCCGTCCGTCAGGCCGCCATCCTGTGGATCCCGAACATTGTGATCCACATAGAGCTGGATTTGCTTTCCCATCAGTGTGGATGCCTTGGCGTCACCAAACAATTTCCGCAGCGTCTTCCGGTTGGTGGAGTTGACAATCAGGGGCCGTACCTGCATGATGCCGGGCACCCGCTCTTCGGCGAAGGAGAGTACATCCTTGTTCTCCTTGCCGCGCTGGAGGGTCACGGTACCGTTCCACAGACCGGCGATGGTAAGCACCGGCTCCGCGCCGTCATCGATGTCCTCGGCGCCCAAGTACTCGGACTCCCGCATCTGTCCCAGGCGCTCATCGCCCTTCAGCTGCCGGAGTTTATCTTTGGTCATCATTCGAAAACATCCTCCTCATTTTCTGTTACGCAAGAAATTCCAGCAGCCACCAGTGCCAGGATAATATTGCACTCCTCATAGCAGATATTGGTATCAGCCTTCACCATGATGTTTATAATTTTGCTGGCTGCATCCATCAGTTTTGCCATGCGGAATGGCGTGATGTAGATGTTCCCGCTCTTTTCAATGCGGCTGCGCTCAGCTGTCATTCTCTCTGCAGGTGTCACAGTTCGGTCACCTCCAATTCGTCGGAATCCGTGACTCTGGTTGCGATCAGCTGCAGGCCTTTGTCTTTGCACTTGGCATACAGCCGCTCCCGGCTGCCCTGATCCAGCCGCTCGGCGCCATCCACAAGGATGATACCCAGCTGACCGGGCTTGCTGACGGTAATGTCCACGCACAACTCCAGCAGTTCACCGTCTGACAGGTTGGAAATGGGCAGGCCATGGATAAGAGGAATACCGTTTTCTACCGTCAGGCCATCTACGGGAATGGTGGCGGTCTCCAGGATCCGTGCCGGCAGCTCCCTGGCCAGTTCGATTTTTTCTGTCAGTTCGGTGGAACGGGCGGAGAGATCTTCCACCTCTTTCTGCATGGCCACCATACGCTGGTACTCATTCAGGTGCTTGCGCATCTGCTCAGCGGTGTCCACCTCTGCCGCCAGGGCCGATGTGTCTACGGGCTGCCGGTCAGCATAGTCGTTGGCCACACCCATATCCTTCTCCAATTTGGCCACAGCGGTCTCATAGTTGGCCTGTGCCACTGTCTCCCGCTCCTTCCGGCGCTGCTCCAGGCTGGCCACCTTGTCCTCTGCTGCCCGGATTTCTGCCCGCAGCCGCTCAATGGTTCCGATGAGGTCTGATCTCTGGTTGGAGATCTCCCGGGCAATGGTGGCCAGTTCCATATCCCGCTGTGCCTCCAGCCCCCGGAGCTTTGCCTCATAGCCGGACTGGAAGGCCTTGGCCCGTTCAATGACACTGTTCTGCTCCCGCAGGTGCTCCAACTCCCGGTACTTTTCCCCCATGGGGTAACTGTTCCACTTGTCATAGTCGTAGCCGGCAGGGATGTCCTTGGCGATGTCGGCGATAAATGCCTGCTTATTACGGATGTCCCGGTTCAGGTTCTGACGAGACTGGAAGTACACACCGCTCTCAGCCTGGATGTCTGCCAGTACCTCCAGAATGTGCTTGGAGTAGTCCACACCTTGTGGGATCTCACCGAACTGCTCCCGGATCCAGTTCGTGTCCCAGGAGAATTCAATGAGATTGAGGATGACCCGGTTTTTCTCCTGACGGCTCAGCTGGGTAAATTGCACCGGATTGAGCTGTAGCGGCGTAAAAATGCCAGATAGGAACTCGGCAGGGCGAGTCTGGAGCATGGTGCCGTCCTTCACCTTGATGGTGTCTGCCCGGGTAGCCCTGGTCTTGCGGTCAATGGTGAGGCCGGTATCAGTTTCGATAATGATCTCGCCCTCATCGGCGCCCTTGTGGATGATATAATCCCGGTCAGAGCGGTTGGTGAGGGCGTAACGAATAGCGTCCAACACAGAGGTCTTCCCACTTCCTTTGGGGCCGGTAATCTCAACAGAGCGGCCGTCCAGGGTGGTCTCCTTGATGCCGAACAGGTTTCTAATGGTGATTTTCGTCGTTTTCATTGACAAAACTCGCTTTCTCCCCTATGATGGGGGTGCAATCGATTGGTTATTGGCCAGTCGGGCCCAGGCGGGTCTCCTACCACCCGCCTGGGCTTATTTTATTGTTACAGGGCAATAACGACGGAGCCCTCGCTGACCTCCTGCTGCAGCCGCTCCTCCAGGAACTTCTTGATAGTCTCCCGGGCAGACAGTTTCCACATTCCGCCATCGGCTTCGATGAAGGAGATGCCGCGGTCGCTGACCCGGATCAGGAAGATGCTCTCCGGCTGCTCCACCTCCTGGAAGGTGCGATAGGGCCGAAGTTTCACGATAGGCCGGATCTGCTCATTGGTCTGCAGGGCAACGCCCTTCTGTGTGGTGATGGTGGTGGCGATGCCATTGTCGTTGTAAATGACCTTGGCGCCCAGGGAGATGTCACTGACCAGTTTCATGGTATAAAGGGTATCCTGGGTCTCCTGGAAGCGTGTCCGCAGGGCGATCTGCGCTTCCTCAAAGCCCAGGGTATTTTTCTCTCCCCAGCCGGGCACATCGGTGGCGTGGGCCTCGTAGTAGACCTGCCGGAAATAACGCTCATCCGCGCTGGGCTGACCAAAACAGCGGACGGTCATGTGGTCGGGGATTGTGATGTAAAGCGGGGTATCCATTTCAGAGGCCTCGGTCTTGACCAACTTCACCAAGGCGTCCAGACTGTTCAGAGAAAGGGTATCGGGGTGGAAAAGGGTCGGAAGCATTTCATTGGCATCGCCATCTGCAGTTACAGCAAAAGTTGATCTCCCTACGGTCAGGATCTGCGGTTGTGTGGTCTTCTGGATGTGATCGATAAATTCTTTCAGCATGTGGATTCTCCTTATCCTGCAGTTTTGATGATTTTGAGCAGCGGCGGTGCTTCTTGCTCTGACTCATCAAGAGCCAGCTGCCCTGGGATCTGCGGAACCATCTCAACGATGGTTTCCTCATCAGCCACATAGAGCGAGGTGGTTACGGGGTTGGTGGCCGCCAGAGTGGATTTGGCCACACAGCTTACCGCAATGTTCTGCCGGGTATCATCCGGTTTCAAGGTGAGGGTGATGGTCAGCTTCCGAGCCGTGGTGGCGGAAGTGTTGGGGTCCAGAATGTTCTCCAGGATTTTGGTGATTTCATAGTCAGCTCTTTCCTGGATCGCTCCGCGGGCCATCTGAAGGATAGACTTCTGGCTTCGCTCGTTCATGGGGTCATTCCTCCTTTCTGGCTTCCTCAATCGTCAGAGTAATGCCGTTCTTGGGATCAATGCCAGCATCCTGAATCTCATTCTTTTTCAGATAGAGTGTGGTTAGATTACCAGCATCGTCCTTCCGCTCAAAGCGGTAGCAGGTCTTGGTCTCATTCCGGAAATTCATGCGGATCTTCACGGGGGTTCCTCCTTTCCTGATTAAGTAGGGCTCCTGCCCTCTGCCGGACACCTGCCGAAAATCGCTGTCAAAACGGCGGGGCCGGCGCGAAGAACAACTGTCGAACGCCCCGGGAAGGCGCCCGGCAGAGGGCAGGCTGTGGATTTTATTCAACGATGTAAACATCCATCCACTCTGGCATTCCTTGTAGTAGTTCATAGCAGGCCTCGTGGCTGTCCATGTAGATGTCAACAACCATGCCCGCATATTTGTCATGTACCCACTCTGATGTCCTGTCTTGTACGATGTATGTTCCTGGCAAGCCATCAATCTCCAACTTTGTTCCATAGGGCAAGGAGGAAGCCACGGACACACCAGGGGTCAGCTCTTGCCCGCTGGCACCGCAGACAATGGGATCGCCATTCTCATCCAGTGGTCGTTTTTTTGCCCACTCCCCACAACAGATCTCACAGGCACAATATGCGGTAATCCGGCAGGATCCGTGCAGTTGGCGGTTTTGATCTTCTGTAGTTTCTTCTGCCGCCGCTGGTTTCCCCGTCAGCTCAACCTGTGCCGTCGGAAGTGAAAGAGATTCTATCTTCAGAGAATTTGTCTGCTGAACTTTCTCCGCGGCTTTCGACTGGGGAGAATAGAGCGCTATAAGAACGATAAGTAGCAGGGCCAGAACAAAAAAGGTCCAAAACCAGCCCCTCGCGGCTGACTTGGCCTCACGGGTCCGACGTTGCTCCCGGGAGATCCGCCGTTTCAATTCTTCCATCTCTCCGGCTTTCTGGACAGATGCTAGAGTTACATTAAAGGCAAGATCATCCTCCAGTGCAGATAATCGCCCATCAAGGAAAGAAACACGATCCTCAAGGCGGTCTACCTTGCGGTGAAGTTTTTCGCTCCTTTGGCTCATGACTCTATCCTCCTCATATGTGCATATTTGGGGAAAGACACAGTGGCAGCGGTGGTAGTCGGCCTCTGGTTCCCTGCGGCAATATAGGCGATGACCTGGTCTGCATCGACCAGTTTCTTCCGGCCTACATGGGTGACCGGGACGGCCTCGGTGGCGATGAGATGGCGTATGTAATGCAGGGTGACCTCGCTGTCGGGATCCAGCTCCTTAATGATGGCAAAAGCCCCGGCAGCAGTTCTCATTCGTGGCATAGGCAATCTCCTTTCGTAGTGGTTGGTGGTGTAAGCCCTCCGCTTGGTAGGCGGCTAATACCGTTCACTCCGCATCTCGTTCGTGTTTCTGAACTTTTTCTGCAAAAAAATATGCCGGAATGTCTTCAGACGAAATGCCAAGCAACAAACAACTCTCCCGAATTTCCGTAGCGGAAAATTCCAAAGCATTGTTTAATCTCTGGCTTAAAGATACTCGCCCCATTCCAAGCGCTTTTGCAAAAGAAGCCTCTGTTCCAAAAACTTCCCGAATTTTTCCCCGAAGACGGCTGTACTCAAATTGCATACTAACACCTCCTGTTCGTGTTTCTGAACCGATAATACCACCATGACTGACCCTTTGTCAACATCTATTTTCGCCTTTCTGAACATTGAGTATATTTAAGAAAAATAATTGTTGCGTTTTCTGAACTTTCGTTTATAATAAGATCCAGGGAGGCGATGATATGGCAACGATTGCTGATCGCATGAGAGAAGCGATGGAGCGTAAAGGAATAAAGCAGTCTGAACTGGTTTCTATAACTGGAATAGGAAAATCTTCTATTAGCACATATCTCTCTGGTGAGTATGAACCGAAACAGAGAAATATTTATAAAATAGCGAAGGCTCTTGATGTAAATGAGGCTTGGCTGATGGGGGAGGATGTCCCCATGGATCGTGCCTATCTTGATAGTCTTCTGAAATATCAGGGAGCAGAAAATCGGAGCGGCCGCACCCAGGCCAAAGAAGATATGTTCCGACTTTTTGGTTCTGAGCACACAGCGTCTGATCTCCGTATCCAGGGCGACAAAGTAGCCCTCCTGTATTACAAAGCCATGGATCGGAACAGCACGCCGGAACTGCTGACTCTTATTGAATTGGTTGATAATCTGGGTGCATCTGAGCTGGAGAATATCCGCATCCTGGTCCAGTCTTATCTGCGCGCAGACTCCCCAATCCGCGAGATTGTGGACACTGCCCTAAAGCCTTACCGGCAAGAAGAATCTCTCAACGAGGAGATCGGGTGATTGTTGTAGATTTTCAGAAAAAATAAATCCACCATAATATGGTGGAAAATTTAGGAGGATGCATTATGAAAAGACTACTTGCTCTCACACTCGCACTGCTCATGCTGACCGGTTGCGGCGCCTCGCCAGACAGTGTCCCAGATTCCCAGGGGAACGGATCCGAATCAGTCTCCGAAAATGCCAATGGCACAGCAGACAATTCTTCTGATGGCATCGATGTCGACAAGGGGCTGCTTGAAGTAGAGTTTACCGTTCCTGCCGAGTTCTTTGATGAAGGCACAACACAAGAAAGCCTTGATGAAGCAGTCAATGAGGAAGGCTTTAAGTCTGCTACTCTGAATGATGATGGCTCGGTTTCTTATGTGATGACAAGGGCAACACACGAGAAAATGATGGATGACATCCGGGAAGAGATCGACTCTAGTCTTGCAGAGATGGTTGGGTCTGAAGAGTATCCGACCATTACCAAGATTGAGCCTAACAGCACCTATACCGAATTTAAGGTCTATCTTTCCACCGAGGAAGTAGGGCTCGCAGAGTCTTTTTCTGTACTGGCTCTATATGTTTTTGGCGGCATGTATAACGCCTTCAATGGTGAGCCGGTAGACGATATTGCAGTGTCCTTTTTGAATGAGTCAACAGGTACAGTGATTCAGGAAAGCCACTCTAAAGATCTCGGAAGCGAACAATAAAAAAGCCGCCCGGGAGCTACCACACACCCGGACGGCTGATGCAAAGTCGAAGTCATTTATCCACTAACCACTACGAAAGAAGATAGCACTCTGGAATGGAGTACAAGAATAACCGTCAACCCTGCCTTTCCATTCTACCACAGGAAAAGCAGGGTGGCAAGGATGGAAGGGAGTTTTTATGGCGACAATTGAAAAACGTGGCAACGGGTACCGCATTACCGTTTCACTTGGATATGATGTGGATGGTAAGCAGATCAAGGAGCGTACTGTTTGGTATCCGGATCCCGGTATGAGTGAGAAGAAGATCAAGAGTGAGCTGAACAAGGAGGCGGTTCGCTTTGAAGATCTCTGCCGCCAGCGTGGTGTCAGGGGTGGTAATACCAAGCTGGAGCAGTTTGCGGAGACATGGTTTTCTGACTACGCAGAGCAGCAGCTCAAACCACGCACGGTGGAAGGATATCGATATCTTTGGAAACGGGTGAGACAGGGACTGGGGCATCTTCCGCTGGTGAAGATCACTCCTGTTCGGATAATTGCGTTCTATGGAGAACTTGCCAAAGAGGGAGTTAGGGCTAATGGGAGATACTTCTGCAGAAAGGATTTCAAGAAGTATGTGAGAAGCTGCGGCATAAAACAGGAGGAGCTTATCCGATTGTCTGGCGTTGGTTCCACGACGGTGGAGAAGCTCTATGCTGGCAAATGTGTGAGTCTGCAGACTGCTGAGAAAATCAGTGCCGCACTTGATGTGAAGTGTGAAACTCTCTTTGCTCCGGAAGAGGATACCCCTCTGTCTGGCAAGACATTGCTTCACTATCACCGGTTCCTTTCCACGATCCTGGAGACAGCGGTGCATTGGCAGATGATCCCAGAAAATCCCTGTAAGAGGGTCAAGCCTCCTAAGAGCGATACCCAGGAGGCTAGATATCTGGATGAAGCCAGTGCGGCCGAGTTGATTCGGGCCCTGGACGATGAGCCGCCTCTCTACCGCACAGCAATCCTTCTCCTGATCAATACAGGCCTGCGCCGTGGAGAGCTGTGTGCTCTTCGGTGGAGCGATATAGATTTTGAGAATCAGACGCTGAGCGTCAGAAGAAATGCCGTTTATATTTCCGGCAAAGGAGTACAGGTCAATTCTCCCAAAACGCGGGCCTCTATTCGAGTGATTAAGTTGCCATCCTCTTGTATTCCTATGCTGAAGCAGTACCGGGCAATTCAAGTTGAATACAGACTTTCTATTGGAGATCTTTGGATCAGTCAAGGCGATGATGACTATATTTTCCCGGCATGGAACGGTACAATCATGCTTCCAGATAGTCTGTCCAGATGGTTTAAGAAGTTTATTATTCGGCATCAGCTCCCGGATATTTCACTCCACGGTCTGCGGCATACAAATGCCACGCTTCTGATTGCGGCCCATGTAGATCTTCGGACTGTGTCTGGCCGTCTTGGACATTCCAGGGCAGCTACTACTGCCAATATTTACGCTCATGCAATTCAGTCTGCCGATGCCGCAGCAGCAGATGTGCTTGATGTTGTACTCAATAAAATAGAGGGTAAAAAGAAAAAAGTCGCAGGAGAGTGATCCTGCGACTTTTTATCTATAAACCCCAAATAAACCCCACAAAAAATTAAGGAATAAAAATAAAGATGAAAAATACAAGAAAACCACTGACTTCCTACGAAATCAGTGGTTTTCCTGGCACGCCGTGAGGGATTCGAACCCCCGGCCTTCTGGTCCGTAGCCAGACGCTCTATCCAGCTGAGCTAACGGCGCGTGTCCTCTCAGACAGCTCAGTTATAATACCACACTATTTTTGGAAATGCAATAGGTTTTTAAAAAAATTTTGAAAAAATTTGAAAAAGCAGGAGAGGGGCGCTTTCCCTTGAAGGACAGACTGGGATATGCTATACTGAGTGAACTGATGTCCGCCTATCGCGGTCGGATGTCGTCTCACAGGCCAGAGGGAGATGGGTGCTGACATTTCTTGAAGCCTGGGACTTGACCCAAGCTGCTGCCAGTCTGTGTGTTCCATGTGAGAGAAAGCCATGAAAAAGATTTTGCGTTATTTACTGCCCTACCGGGGCAAGGTGGCCCTGGCGACAGTGATGATCGCCCTGTCCACCTTCTGTAATCTGATGCTGCCCACCATTATGAGCGACATCGTCAATAACGGCGTGTATCACGCCGATTTTCCCTATATCATCCGCTGCTGTGCTGAGATGCTGGCTGTAGCGGCCTGCGGTCTTATCACAGTCCTTGTGGGGACGAAGATCAGCGCGGCGGTGGTGGCGGCCTTCTGTGCGGATATCCGCCGGGATATTTTCCATAAGGTCAACAGCCTGACCTTTGAGGAGTTCGGTGCGATGGGGACAGCTGCGCTGGTGACCCGGTCCACCCACGACGTGGATACGGTGTCCTGGGTGGCCTCTTTGTTGTCTGCTACCGTTGTTACCATCCCGGTGCTGTTTATCGGCGGCGTTCTGCTGGCTCTGAGCAAGGATGTGGTGTTATCTCTGATCCTGCTGTGCTTTGTGCCGCTGATTTTTGGGGCGGTGCTTCTGATTGGCCGGAAGATCACCCCCCTCTGGAAGAAGGCTGACGACTACATCGACCGCCAGAACGATATCATGCGGGAGCGGTTGTGGGGTATCCGGGTGATCCGGGCCTTCAACCGGGAGCCTCATGAGCAGGAGCGGATCGCCGCCGCTACCCGGATGATGGCGGAAAATGTGGTCCGCTCCAATGTCAGCATGGGGGCGGTGCAGCCAATGGCGCTGTTTTTATTCAATGCTGCCGCCGTACTGATTCTGTGGGTGGGCGGTGGCCGTATGGCTGCCCAGGGCTCGCCCAGTGCCGGGGATATCTTCGCCATCATCCAGTATATTGCCCTGGTGATGAACGGCGTCATCATGGCAGCCTTCGCCATGGTCATGTATCCTCACGCCCAGGTGGCGGCTGACCGTATTGCTCAGGTCACCCGGGCCCAGAGTATGGCCGACGAGCCGGAGCAGACGGTGCGTTTTCGGGGTGATGTGGATTTTGACCACGTTACGTTCCGCTACGAGGACGCTGACGAGAGCGCTCTTAGCGACATCGACCTCCATATCCGGGCAGGAGAAAAGATTTCCATTATTGGCGGTACCGGCAGCGGTAAGAGTACTCTGGTACAGCTGATGCTGGGCTTTCGGGCCCCCACTCAGGGGAGCATTCGCTTTGACGGCCGGGATGCCCGGCAGTGGGGTGCCCCTACAGTGCGGCGGAATATCAGTGCCGTGCTGCAGAAAACTGCTATTTTCAGTGGTTCCGTTCGGGAGAACCTCCTCATGGGCGATCCCGGGGCTGGGGAAGAGCGGCTGCGTCAGGCGGCCCGGGCGGCCCAGATCGGGGAGTTTATCGACACTCTGGACCGAGGGTACGACCATGAGCTGGTGCAGGCGGGAAAGAACCTCTCCGGCGGCCAGAAGCAGCGGCTGTCCATTGCCCGGGCCATTCTAAAGGATGCACCCATTTTTCTCTTTGATGACAGCTTCTCTGCGCTGGATTTTCTGACGGAGGCAAAGCTCCGCCAGGAACTGAATACCACCCTGGGGAGCCGCACCCGCATCGTCATCACCCAGCGGGTCACCTCCGCCATGGATTCTGACCGGATCTATGTCATGGATCAGGGAAGAATTGTGGACTGCGGCCGACATGAGGAACTGCTGGAGCGCTGCCGGATCTACCAGGAGATCTATGCCTCCCAGACAGGGGGTGAGCGCCAGTGAAACAGGAACGTAAAAAAGCGGCCGGTAGGAACTGGCATGTGATCTGGCGGATTCTCTGCTACGCCAAACCCATCCGCTGGTGGCTGCTGCTGGCGGGTGTACTGGCTTTAGTGGTCATTGCCTGCTCTCTGGCGGGACCAAAGCTCCTGGGTTTTTTGGTCCAGATGCTCTATGATTTCTGGGCGGGGGAGGAACGAAACGGCGCTGACCTGGCGGCAGCCATGGCTCCGGGGCTTCTGCTCCTGCTGGGGATCTATGCCGTCCACAGCCTGTTTGACTATCTGAAAATGCGGCTGATGAACCAAGTAGTGAGCCGCTATTTTACATGCGATCTGCGGATTCTGATCTCCGACAAGATCCAACGTTTGCCGGTAAAATTCGTGGATGACACCCCGGTAGGGGAAATCCTCCAGCGGATGACTGACGATGTCTCCTGGATGGGTAGTACCGTCCATGACATCATTGATACCATGATGAGCGGCTTCCTGCAGATCATCGCCATTGCGGTGGTGATGCTGCTGGAGGATTGGCGGCTGGCTCTGATGGTCATTGTGCTCATGCCCCTATCTATCTGGTTCAGTGCGGTGCTGGCAGAGAAGAGCAGCGGATATTACCGGGAGATGCACCACCAGAGCGGGCGGCTCTACTCCGTGGTGGAGGAGAGCTACACCAACTACGCCACCACCAAGGCCTACAACCTGGAGGAGTACAATTATGCCCGCCATGAGGAGATCAACCGCCTCCAGCAGAAAGCAGAGGCCAGGGCCAATTTCCTGGGCAGTGTGGTCCAGCCGGTGATCGCTTTCAGCAATGCGCTGGCCTATATTCTCATCAACCTCCTGGGCGGCTGGCTGATCGTGTACCGGGGAGTCGGCGTGGGGACGGTAATGACCATCGTCCTCTTTGCCCGGCAGATCGCCTCGCCTCTGGAGCAGATCGCCAACGGTATGAGCAATATCCAGCATGCCACCGCGGCGGCGGGGCGGGTGTTTGACATCCTGGACCGGGAGGAGGAAACGCCCATCCCCGGCAGCTTGAAGGCTGACCAGGTGGAGGGCCGGGTGGACTTTTCGGACGTGGATTTCTCTTATGACAAGAGCAAACCGCTGATCCGTGGGCTGACGATCCACGTGGAGCCGGGGCAAAAAGTGGCTATCGTAGGCCCCACCGGCGCGGGAAAAACCACGATTGTCAATCTGCTCATGCGGTTTTACGATGTAGACAGCGGCTGCATCCGCATCGACGGACAGGATATATCCCAGGTGTCCCGGGATGACAGCCGCAGCCTCTTTGCCATGGTCCTCCAGGACACTTGGCTTTTCAAGGGGACCATTGCGGAGAATGTGGCCTATGGCCGGCCCGACGCCTCCCGGGAGGAGATCCAGCGCTGCTGTGATGAGGCCTACTGCGACCACTTTATCCGCACCCTGCCCAAGGGCTATGATACGGTCATCGGGGAGGACAACATCACTATCTCTGGTGGCCAGAAGCAGCTGCTCACCATTGCCCGGGCCCTGCTCTCCGACCGGAAGCTGCTGATCCTGGACGAGGCCACCTCCAACGTGGATACCCGCACGGAGATCCTTATCCAGAAGGCCATGGATAAGCTGATGCGGGGGCGTACCTGTTTTGTCATTGCGCACCGGCTCAGTACCATTGTGGATGCGGACAACATCCTGGTGGTCCGGGATGGGCAGATCGTGGAGCAGGGGCGGCACCGGGAACTGCTGGAGAAAAAGGGCTTTTACTACCAGCTCTATACCAGTCAATATGCCATCTGAGCGGCATTGTATGGCCGGGAGCGGAGGAGCGTACTCCGTTCCCGGCGATTTTTTATGATTGCCAACAGGAAAATGTAGGGGTATAATGGCGAAAACAGGCCGGTGAGACTGGCTACAAAGAGGGAGTGACTTTTGTGGAAATTCGAATCGTCAGGACAGAGCATCCTCAGCCCAAGCCGGAGGACCCCAGAAAACTGGGCTTTGGTACTGTGTTCACAGACCATATGTTCACCATGGACTACGACGAGGGACAGGGATGGCATGATGCGGAGATTGTCCCCCTGGAGAACCTGTCCATCCATCCCGGTGCCGCCGTGTTTCATTACGGGGCGGAGGTGTTCGAGGGGCTGAAGGCCTACCGGACCGATGACGGCAGTGTGCAGCTGTTCCGTCCGGCAGACAATATGCAGCGGATGCGGGACAGTGCCGAGCGGATCCAGCTGCCGGATTTTGACCCGGATTTCCTGCTGAAAGCGCTGCTGAAGCTGGTGGAGCTGGATCAGGACTGGGTGCCCACGGTGCCCGGTGCCTCTTTGTATATCCGGCCGGTGGAGTTCTGCACAGATATCGATCTGGGGCTCCACTCCATCTCCCGGGCCAGGATGATGATCATCCTCTCCCCGGTGGGCAGTTACCTCTCGGGTGGGCTCAAGCCGGTGAATATCCTCATTGAGGATACCGACGTCCGGGCTGTCCGGGGTGGTACCGGCTATGCCAAGTGCGGCGGAAATTACGCTGCCGCCAACCGTGCTGCTGCCAAGGCGGAGCGCCGGGGCTTTGACCAGGTGCTGTGGCTGGACGGTGTCCATCAGCAGTACATCGAGGAAGTGGGGGGCATGAATGTCATGTTCCGCATGGGCAACAAGGTGGTGACACCCGCTCTCACCGGTTCGGTGCTGCCGGGTATTACCCGCCGCTCCTGCATCCAGCTGCTGAAGGACAAGGGGTATGAGGTGGAGGAGCGCCTCATCAGCGTGGATGAGCTGATGGCAGAGCTGGAGAATGGTACCATCCAGGAAGCCTGGGGCTGCGGTACGGCGGCGGTGATTTCCCCCATCGGCAGTTTTGCTTATCGGGACAAGCAGCTGACAGTGAACCACCAGGAGATCGGACCCTGCGCTCAGGACCTCTACGAGACTCTTACCGGCATCCAGTGGGGCCGCCGGGAGGACCCCTATGGCTGGGTAGTGAAGGTACCAAAGCCCTGAGAAGTATGTCCTGGGAAACGATCCGGGGCAGTAAGATAGAAAACAGGGAGCGGACAGCTTGCAACTGTCCGCTCCCCGTTGTTTCGCGAAAGGATAGCAGATGGTTTCCCGGGAAATATATTGCTTTTCTGCGTCACCAGACAGGCCGGCAGGCTGACATGGAGGAGAACTGCCGGGAGACTGTGGAGCAGAGCTCGTTATAGAACTGCAGGTATACTTTTTTGACTTGCCGCTGGGCTGCCTGCTGCTCCTGGAAGGTTTTCCAACGCTGGCAGGTCTTATGGCAGCCACAGGTAAAACTGGAACAGCTGTTTTGACAGGGAAGCATACGAATTCTCCTTTCCGGCGGGACATCTGTAAGAGGTTCCTGGGTGATTGTCCTGAGAAGTTACTTTTATTGTATGTCCCGTGGGAAGAGATCTCCACCATCTGCGTGTAAAATCTTGGCAAAGCTTTTTCCGTCCTGCCTGCATGGCTGGATCGTTTGGTAGGATGAAGGGCAAAGATTTGCACTTGTTTTCCCATACGCTGTATGGTAAAATAAAGATAAATTTTAGTATTTATTTTTATTGAGAGAGGGAAGGAGGAGAAAATGCCGAAAGTCGCATATTCTGAGGAAGACCGAACACGGATTCGGGAGGCGCTGATCACGACAGCTCTGGAGCTGATGGCGAAACAGGGCATCCAACACACCACAGTCGAGCAGATCTATAGGGAAGTGGGAATATCGAGAACTTTTTTTTACTCCTTTTTTCCTACAAAAGAGGACCTGATCGTGGAGACGCTGTACCTGCAGCAGCCGCGTGTCCTTGCCTATGCGCGAAAACTGATGGCGGACCCTGGACTGAGCTGGCGGGACGCAGTGAGGACATTTCTCTATACCTGCTGCTACGGTGAAAAAAACGGGATCGCGGTTTTGACGGTAGAAGAACAGCAGACCATGTTTCGCCGGTTGTCCCAAGAGAGCTATCAGATATTTCGGGAAAGACAGGCCAAGTTGTTTGGTGACATTTTGGAGTGCTTTGGAATAAAAGCGGACAAAACGAGGATCAGTCTGTTCATCAATTTGAGCCTGACCGCTATGATCGTCCGTCGGGCGATCCCCCATACGCTGCCGCTGTTTGTTCCGGAGGTGGCTGACGAGACGGCGGCCTTCCAGGTCAACGCTATTGTAGATTATCTGGAATCCCTTCGGGAATAGGGAACATCAACCATATGGCGGAGAAGCATATTATCCCGCCCGGACGGTATGTACCAGCAGTACCTTCGGGCGGGATCCATTCAACCTATAATAAAGATAAAAAGCAAAAAATGTTTTTATTAAAACAGGAGGAAACGATCATGGGATTTTTTAGCAAATTGTTTAAGGGGCCCGAAGTGGATAAGGAGAAGAGCAGCGCAAACGCGAAGAAGATGCGCCTGCTGTTCAATCAGGTGGTGGAAAACGGAGATGCGTACCAGTTGATCTTCGGCTATACGGAGGACGTGAGCCGCTTCAATTATGGCTTTGTCCACGGCAGCAAGACCAAGATCGGAAACCTGATCGTAGGATGGAATGAGGCGGAGGAGACCATCGTGGTGGTGCCGACAGTCCCTGATCTCTCTGGGTGCGGCGACCCTGCCTGGTATTGCCGGTCGGAGATCCTGAAGGCCTACCGGAACAAGTATCCTACGGACGCTTTCATCATCTATCCGGACAAAAAGAGCTATATTGGAATCAATGCTTACGACTGGCTGGATGATGAATCGCTCTATGTTTACGTATCCCAGGAGGAAGAACTGGCACGGTTTACCGATTTCTTCATGAACCGCTTTGCCAAGAAGTAAGGTGCGACGATGCTTTTAGCGGAGATCGGAGCAATTTTCCTGCTGCTTTTGGCGGTGTTCCTGTTCGGGCAAATATGGTTTGCCTTGGTAGAAGCTGTATGGAAGAGGGTCAAACGCCTTTTATTCAGGCAAAAGGAGCCGCCGGTATGGCATTCATTTCCGTCAGAACAGGAGACAGAAAACATAAAGAAAGAACACAAGGAGTGAACATATACCCTTAAAGGAAGAGCTGGAGTTTACAGATAGTAAGGGAATGTTCCGCTTATGGCGGCAGCACCGTTTGAAAGTGTGTGACATTTTGAAAATCATATAAAAAAGATATTGCCCCGGCTGCTATGTGTGTGCAGCCGGGGCTTCTGTTTGGAATGATGATTTAAAGAAAAGATGACATAGCAAAAATTACCGAAAGGATTTTGGGATATTCGATACAGATGTGGTCATGCTATGTGTGCGGCGGCGATGAAGAAAGCGTCAATGATTTTCTTGCAGCACCACCGCAGAAACAAAGGAGAAGGAGAAACATTATGTCTAAGAAGTCTAATCGTATCAACATTCCCGAGGCCCGCGAGGCTATGGACAAGTTCAAGATGGAAGCTGCCAGCGAGGTTGGCGTGAACCTCAAGCAGGGCTACAACGGCGACCTGTCCTCCCGTGAGGCCGGTTCCGTGGGCGGTCAGATGGTCAAGAAGATGACGACCATACGAACTGCGAGGGTTACCCGTACGGACCGAACCACTGTGGGACACAGCTCAGAGTATACATACCGAGCTAGCATAACAATTTGACACTGCAAAATCAGAAAATAGGCTGGGAGGATTCTCACCGTGCAATCTGGACAAAAAGACCGGGATGGATGATCCATCCCGGTCTTTTCTATCAGTTTTTCTCGAACTGCATACGCTGTGAGGCAGCGTATTGCTTTTGCAGGCAGATTACTCAGCCTTGGGGCCAGCGGCCACCAGAGCCTTACCAGCCTCGTTGGTAGCGTACTTGGCAAAGTTCTTGACGAAGCGGGAAGCCAGATCCTTGGCCTTGGTATCCCACTCAGAAGGATCAGCGTAGGTGTCGCGAGGATCCAGAATGTTGGTGTCCACGCCGGGCAGAGCGGTGGGGACCTCCAGGTTGAAGTAAGGAATGGTCTTGGTCTCAGCCTTCAGGATGGAGCCATCCAGGATAGCATCGATAATGCCGCGGGTATCTTTGATGGAGATACGCTTACCGGTGCCGTTCCAGCCGGTGTTGACCAGGTAAGCCTTGGCGCCGCTCTTCTCCATCTTCTTGACCAGCTCCTCACCGTACTTGGTGGGGTGTAGCTCCAGGAAGGCCTGGCCGAAGCAGGCGGAGAAGGTGGGGGTGGGCTCGGTGATGCCGCGCTCGGTGCCGGCCAGCTTGGAGGTGAAGCCGGACAGGAAGTAGTACTGGGTCTGCTCCGGGGTCAGGATGGACACGGGGGGCAGAACGCCGAAAGCATCAGCGGAGAGGAAGATTACGTTCTTGGCGTCGGGGCCGGCGGAAACAGGACGGACGATCTTCTCGATGTGGTCGATGGGGTAGGACACACGGGTGTTCTCGGTGACGGAGCCATCGTTGAAGTCGCAGTGGCCGTTGGCGTCCACGGTGACGTTCTCCAGCAGGGCGTTGCGCTTGATGGCGTTGTAGATGTCGGGCTCAGACTCCTTGTCCAGGTTGATGACCTTGGCGTAGCAGCCGCCCTCGAAGTTGAAGATGCCGTTGTCATCCCAGCCGTGCTCGTCATCGCCGATGAGCAGACGCTTGGGATCGGTGGACAGGGTGGTCTTGCCGGTGCCGGACAGACCGAAGAAGATAGCGGTGTTCTCGCCGTTCAGGTCGGTGTTGGCAGAGCAGTGCATGGAAGCCATGCCCTTCAGCGGCAGGAAGTAGTTCATCATGGAGAACATGCCCTTCTTCATCTCGCCGCCGTACCAGGTGTTCAGGATGACCTGCTCACGGGAGGTCAGGTTGAAGACAACAGCGGTCTCGGAGTTGAGGCCCAGCTCCTTGTAGTTCTCCACCTTGGCCTTGGATGCGTTGTAGGAGATGAAATCAGGCTCGAAATTCGCAAGCTCCTCGGCAGTGGGCTCGATGAACATGTTCTTAACGAAGTGAGCCTGCCATGCCACTTCCATGATGAAGCGGATAGCCATGCGGGAGTCATGGTTGGCGCCGCAGAAAACGTCCATGACATATAGCTTCTTGTTGGACAGCTCCTTCAGAGCCAGGTCCTTGCAGGCCTTCCATGCTTCCTGAGAAGCGGGCTTGTTGTCGTTCTTAAACTCGTCGGAAGTCCACCACACAGTGTCCTTGGAGGTGTCGTCCATGACGATGAACTTGTCCTTGGGGGAACGGCCGGTGTAGATACCGGTCATTACGTTGACAGCGCCCAGATCAGTGACCTGACCCTTGTCAAAACCCTCCAGCTCAGGCTTGGTCTCTTCCGCAAACAGGGTCTCATAGGAAGGGTTGTAAACAATTTCAGTGGTTCCGGTAATACCGTACTTGCTCAGATCGATAGTAACCATTTCACATGACCTCTTTTCTGATGTGATCTTCCTGATACAGGAACATATCCTGCAGCAGGAAGTCCAAAAATACTCACATATACATATAATACACAGCGCGGGGGATAAAGTCAATTGCCGGAATCGTGGGAAGTTCGGTTTGTTGCTGTCCTAATATTGTGAAAAATGTGTCATAGACAAGGGGAGTTGTGAGAGAAAAGCAACATCTTAGCCAATGGCGAAAAAGTGTGATCTGTCTATTGTTGATGTTTCATGAGAGCACCTGGAAGGAGTGGCTATACTTTTCTGTCACGAAGGCGTATAATCGACATCATTCCGTATAGAGCATAACGCAGAGTCCTGATAATGGGACACTTGATGTGGTAGCTTTATTTAAAGAGAATGATCAGGAAAAAGGGAGGACAGAATGATTGCCATCGTTTGCCTGGATGACAGGAATGGTATGTGCTTTAACCACCGGCGGCAGAGCCGGGATGCCTGCCTGCGTGCCTGGGTGATGGATATGATAAAGGGCAGCCGCCTGTGGATGTCGCCCTACTCGGCAGAGCAGTTTGCAAGGGAGGGCGAAGGGAAGATTTGCGTAAGTGAGGCTTTCCTGGAGCAAGCAGGCAAGGGAGACTATGTCTTTGTGGAGGATCGACCTCTGGCTCCCTGGGCGGAAAAGGTGGAAAAGCTGGTGGTCTTTCGCTGGAACCGGGTCTATCCCGGAGATCAGTATTTTGATCTGGACCTGGCGGAAGGACAGTGGCACAAAACAGAAACCAGGGATTTTCCCGGAAAATCCCACGAGAGGATCACAATGGAGGTATATACACGGTGAAAAAACGGATCATTTCTGCTATGTTGATTTTGGCGGCGCTGCTGATACTGACAGTTGGGTGCAGCGCTGAGATGATAGAGGGGCCCTCAGTAACACTGGAAAGCATCCCGGAATACAGCGGGGCGGCTTATGTGGCGGTAAATGATAACGAGCCCTATTTTACCCAGGATGAGATCACGGATGAGGCCTTTGAAATGTACAGCGATCTGGATGCCCTGGGCCGCTGCGGAGTTACCTGTGCCAGCGTGGGGCCGGAGCTGATGCCTACGGAGGAGCGGGGAGATATCGGGTCGGTGAAGCCCACCGGCTGGCATACAGTGAAGTACGACTGTGTGGACGGGAAATATCTCTATAACCGCTGTCATCTTATTGGGTACCAGCTTACCGGAGAGAACGCCAACGAACGAAATCTGATCACTGGTACCCGCTATCTGAACATCGAGGGAATGCTGCCCTTTGAGAACATGGTGGCGGACTATGTGGAAGAGACGGGAAACCATGTGATGTACCGTGTGACCCCCATCTATGAAGGTGACGACCTGGTGGCAGAAGGCGTCCTGATGGAAGGGTACTCCGTGGAGGATGCGGGCGAAGGTATCTGTTTTTGCGTATATGCCTACAACGTACAGCCGGGGGTGGAGATCGACTACGCCACCGGGGAGAGCTGGCTGGCCGGAGAGGGGGATACCTCGGACAGTGAAAGCGGTGATCTCACCTACATACTGAATACCAGCAGCAAGAAGTTTCATGATCCCTCCTGCTCCGGGGCAGACGATATCAAGGAGAGCAACCGGGAGGAATTTACCGGCAGCCGGGAGGACCTGATCGCTCAGGGCTATTCCCCCTGCGGGCGATGCAAGCCGTAAGGTGCTGGCGATATCTAACATAGTAAGAGAGGCAGGGCTGAGGGATATTCCTCGGCCCTGCCTGCTGCTTTGGGAAGAAGTTCCCGCCGGGGTGCCTGCGGCCATTATCTGGCGCTGCTGCAGATTTTACCGGCCAGCTTCCGGTATTCCTCCTGGGTGATCAGGCCACGCTGGTGAAGGACACGGTTGAAATAGCTCAGCCACAGTTGCCGGGCCATGGCCTCTCTGGTGGATGCGGTCATATCATCCCTCCTGAAAGGAGGATAGCCGGTTGCGGCGGGATTTATACGGCGGCATAAAGATGAAGTGTATCTGACTGGGTGGAGCGGATGTCGACTCGGCTATCCGCTTCTGGAAAAATATGTTGGTTGTAGCAGGGGGATAAGGTGGTATAATCATGATAAAACGAACTGCGGAGGAACCCCCATGGATATCCACACCATACGCCAGCAGCTCAGACGGATGAGCATCTACGACATCCCCCTGCGGGTGACCTTTTACGCCCGGGTGTCCAGTGAGTCCGACGAGCAGCTCAACTCTCTGGGCAACCAGATCACCTACTATGAGGACCTCATTGGCCGCAATGCCCACTGGACATACGTTGCGGGTTATATTGACGAGGGGCTCTCCGCCGCCACCACCAAGAATCGGGAGAACTTCCACCGGATGGTGGAGGATGGGGAGGCGGGGCTGTTCGACCTGGTCATCACCAAGGAGATCACCCGGTTTGCCCGTAACACCCTGGACTCCATCCAGTACACCCGCCGGCTCCTGGCTGCTGGGGTGGGAGTGTTTTTCCAGAACGACAACATCAACACCCTGGACGAGGACAGCGAGCTGCGGCTGACCATTATGTCAGGCATTGCCCAGGACGAGCTGCGCAAGCTCTCCAGCCGGGTAAAATTTGGCCACCAGCAGGCCATCAAGAAAAGCGTGGTGCTGGGCAACAGCCGCATCTTCGGTTACCGGAAGGACGGCGGCAGGCTGGTGATCGACGAGGATGAGGCCCCTATGGTGCGGGAACTGTTTGAACGCTACGCCACCGGCGAGTACTCCATGAAGCAGCTGGAGACACTGTTCTGGGAGAGGGGCTACCGCAACCACAACGGCAAAAAGATCGCCCACACCACTATGTCCGGCGTCATCGCCAATCCCAAGTACAAGGGCTACTATGTGGGCAACAAGGTGAAGGTCATCGACCTCTTCACCAAAAAGCAGAAATTTCTCCCGCCGGAGGAGTGGGTGATGTTCAAAGATGAGACGGGGGAGATCGTCCCCGCCATCGTGGACGAGGCCCTGTGGGATCAGGCCAACACAGTGCTGAAAAAGCGCAGCGAGGATGTGAAGAACCGCCAGGGGATCTGCAACCACGCCAATCTCCTGACGGGAAAGCTCTACTGCACCCACTGCGGCGCCGCCTATTACCGCCGGGACAGCGTGGACCGCTCCGGACGAAAGAACAGCAAATGGGTATGTTCCGGCAAGATCAAGAACGGGGCTGATTCCTGCCCCTCCTTTGCCGTCTATGAGGAGGAACTCAAGCCCATTTTATACGAAGTGCTCCGGGAGACGGAGGTGGATGCCCAGGCCCTCATCGAGGAGTATGTGGAGATGTATAAGTCCCTGGACCGGGAGGGGGACCTGGAGCAGCAGATCCGGCGTCTGGAAGACACCATTGCCACGGTGGAAAAAAAGCAGCAGAAGCTGTTGACTTTCAACGCCCTGGGGGAGCTGTCGGACAGGGATTTTCTCGCCATGAACCGGCAGTGCGGCCAGGAGCTGGAGACGGCCCGGGGGGAGCTCATGGAGCTGACGGCCCAGCGGGATAGCGCCAAGGATTTCAAGGAGCATATCGATACCATCCGCCGGGTGCTGCGGGAGGCGGAGCGGGATGCCGCCGAGGGCATCATCAACAAGGAATTTGTGGACAAGTATATCGACAGGATCTTTGCCACCATGGAGGACGACGGCTCCATGCGCCTGCAGATCAAGATATTTACCGGAGAGACCACGGAGAAATACCTCCAGAATCTCAGGAGTCGTACGGGCCACACGTTCAAGAAGATGATCGAGTCCTACGAGAAGAACCTGTAACCATTATCTGAGCAAAAACAGCAGAGGAGAGGCGGATGACTGCCTCTCCTCTGCTGTTTTCTCTGCTGCAGAAAGGGGGCTGCTCATAGGAGAATTACAAAAAAGATCACATGGCGGCCCTTGCATCCTGGCGGGAGTATGGTACACTGAGTAAAGAATTCGATGATCCGACGGAGGTACACATGGTCACCTATGATACGCTGCGGCGGGATGCCGCCATCAACACCTATATCACCAGGGCGGATGAATCCCTCTCTGCCCTGGGCTTTACAGAACACAGCTTTCCCCATGTCTGCCGGGTGGCGGAGCTGGCGGGGGAGATCCTGCGGACGCTGGGTTATGATGAACATGAGATCGAGCTGGCCCGGATTGCTGCCTATCTCCACGATATCGGCAATCTGGTCAACCGGGTGGATCACTCCCAGAGCGGGGCGGTGATGGCTTTCCGTATTCTGGACCATATGGATATGGATGCCGCCGATGTGGCCACGGTGGTTACTGCCATCGGTAACCACGACGAGGGCACCGGTGTGCCGGTGAACGCTACGGCGGCGGCGCTGATCCTGGCGGATAAGTCCGATGTACGCCGCAACCGTGTGCGTAACCGTGATATCGCTACGTTTGATATCCATGACCGGGTCAACTACTCTGTGGAGCACTCCGCGCTGCGGGTCCTGCCGGAGGAGAAGGTGGCCTTGCTGGAGCTGACCGTGGATACCAAATTCAGCTCTGTTATGGATTTCTTTGAGATCTTCATGAAACGGATGCTGCTCTGCCGCCGGGCAGCAGAGAGATTGGGCCTGCGGTTTCAGCTGGAAATCAATGGTCAGCAGCTGATCTGAGGAGGCAGATGGGATGAACTGGTGGGGACACTTTCATACCATAACCGCTCACAAGCTCCTGGTGATGAAGCACTGCTTTAAGGTGGGCCTGTACCGCCAGGGCCTGCTCCACGATATGTCCAAATACAGTCCTACGGAATTTCTGGTAGGGGCGCGGTATTACCAGGGGGACCGCAGCCCCAATGAGATCGAGCGGCTGGAGACCGGCGTATCCTCCGCCTGGCTCCACCACAAGGGGCGCAACAAGCATCATCTGGAGTACTGGGTGGACTATGCGCCGGAGCTGGGCTATCGGATGGGCGGCATGGAGATGCCGGTGAACTATGTAGTAGAGATGTTCTGCGACCGGGTAGCTGCCAGCAAGATCTATCAGAAGGAACGTTATACCGACACCTCACCCTGGGAATACTATGCCCGTTCGGCGGATCACTATCTGATCCACCCCAACACAGCGGCTTTGCTGGAAAAGCTGCTGCTGATGCTCCGGGATGAGGGAGAGGAAAAGACATTCGCGTACATCCGCAGAGAGGTCCTGGGCAAAAGAAGCTGATTCCTTCTTATCCAAAATGGACGATTTTACTTGTCATATTCGCTTCTTTCCGGTAAACTGAATGTGTATGAAAAGAAAGAGGTGGCTTATGACAGAGGAACGGGGAAAACGGGTCACAGAACTGCTGCATGACAGGCTGTACCTGGTCCTGCTGGCTGTGGCAGGAGTACTGCTGGTGTTTGCGGTGATTGCCCAACCGGATATGTCCCTTTTGACAGGCTGGTGGCACATTCAGCTCAGCGAGGCGGGATTGATCACTGACCCCATGGCTACAGGCGGAGTGGGATCTGCACTGCTCAACGCGTCACTGATCCTCCTGATCTGTACGATGCTGATCCGCGCCATGAAGCTTCCTTTTACCGGTGTGACCTTTGCCTGCCTTTTTATGATGGCGGGGTTCGCCATGCTGGGGAAGAATCTGGTGAATATCACCCCCATTATCTTTGGCGGATGGCTGTATGCCCGCTATCGGAGGGAACCATTCTCCCAGTATATCTATATGACTTTATTCGGCACCTGCCTGTCCCCCATGGTGAGCTTTCTCCTGGTCTATATGGACCCTGTGATCCACTGGCCGGCTATGGCCCTGTGCGGTATGGTGATCGGTTTTCTGATCCCTGCCATTTCACGCTATACCGTGCGTATCCATCAGGGCTATAACCTCTATAACGTGGGATTTGCCGCAGGATTTCTCGGCCTGGGGGTAGCCAGTATCCTCAAGGGCGTGGGCGTGGAATTCAAGATCCACGAGAGTTGGAGCCAGGACGGGCATGTGCTGCTGTGCGTGATGATGACAGTGCTGTTGGCCGCTTTGCTGGCCCTAGGGGTGTTCCTGGGCTGCCGCAGCTGGCAGGATTATCGCCCTATCCTCCGGCATTCCGGCCGGGCGGTGGCAGATTTTTTCTTGCTGGACGGACCGGGAACCTGTTTTGTCAATATGGCGCTGGTGGGGGCCATTGGCTTTGCTTACCTGCTGGCGCAGGCACCGCAGGGAGTCCGACTCAATGGCCCGCTGGTTTGCTGCCTGCTGAGCATGATGGGCTTTGGCGCCTTCGGAAAGCACCCGAAAAATGTCGTGCCCGTAATGGCGGGAGCGATCCTGGCCGCTTTTCTCCTGGTGGAGGTGCCGATCACATCCCCAGGAGTGCTGCTGGCCAGCCTCCTCTGTACAGGCCTTGCGCCTATTGCCGGGCAGTTTGGCTGGTACTGGGGAGTAGCGGCAGGCTTCCTCCACATGACGATCGTACAGAATACCGCCCTTCTCCACGGAGGCATGAACTTATATAACAATGGCTTTGCTGCGGGCCTGGTCTGCATATTGCTGATCCCCATCATCGAAGGAATCAAGCCCGAGCCGAAGGAGTGACACAGTTTGAAAAAAAATATGCATATGGCGCGCCGGAGGATGAGCCATGTGATCGATGAATTATATACGGCGCTGTTCCGCCTGGGCGGGGAAGAGGTAGAGCTTCGCCTGCGCAAGGAGGAGAACGGCCTGCGCCTGATGGCCCGCGGGGATTTTCTGCCGGAGCACCTGAGCCAGGTGGAACGGATGGCGGAGATGCTCCAACCCGCCGTGCGGAACCGTGCCCTGGTGGAAACCTATTGGGAACTGGCGGGCGGCGACCAGTATACCAGTGACAGCGAGCTGTCGCTGGTAGGGCAGATGTTGGATGAGGCTAAGGTGGAGATCCTGGACGGCGAGGTGAAAATGGATCTCTATCTGGGCTTTTGACGGCATCCGATAAAAAACCATTGTATTTTGCAGCAATTTGATGTATACTATCACCACAGTTCAAATACGGGAGGTTCTACCATGAAGAACACATGGCATTTCGTTTTGAAAATCATTGGTCTGTCTCTGGCTCTGGCTGGGCTGATTTGCCTGGTGGTGGGATATTGGGATGCCCTGACGACCGGCGCTGCTGAGCTGAAAAAGTGTGTGGCCGGAAAGTGCCGGGGCAAGTGCTCTGAGTTTGATGATTACGACGACGACCTGTTGTATGAATAATGATCTCACGCTGTTTGGTGGGAGATAAAAAATGGGCCCGCAGCATTTTTGCTGCGGGTCCGTTTTTGTGCTCTGCTGCTGTGTCATACGGGGAGACGGGTACCGGGAAAAGGTTTGCGCCGGGGGGCAGTCTCTTCCAGCAGGCATAAGATATTGTCAGGGATCGTACGGCTGTAGCTGATTTCCAGCAGCATGCGGCCGGATTGATCCGCGGTGTCTCTGGCCAACAGGTCAGGGTCCAGAAAGTCCATGTGCTGCAGTGTGATACGGATGTCGCTGTCCAAAGCGACCCAGAGATCCAGTCCATCCAGGGTATACGCTTCCCGATGGTAGGTGAGAAGGACCTGGGGAAGGAGCATCTGCTCTGTCAGTGAGGTGTGGAAGTCCCGCAGGACGGGATTGCGCCGTGCCAGCAGCCAGTCGGTCTCGCCGGCCAGCAGAGCCCGGCATTCAGCCTCTGTGACCATGGCGGAATCCTGCTCTTCGCCTAGATATCGCTCCAGAATGAGATAGGTGGGGTCGTTGTTGTAGTAATGAAGGGCGAAACCGGAGCGGTTATCGGATTGCTGTCCGTGGGCGGGGAGGACCCGGTTGCGGTAGCTGGCAAAAAAGAGTGTGTGAATCCAGCTTTCTGATGCGCCGGTATCTTGGATCGCGGCAGAGGTCGTCAGATGGCTGTGCAGGGCGTCGTAATCGGTTTTTGTGATCGCATATTTCAGCGTGTGAAGATAGGGATGCATCGTTGCCATGAGGTATCCTCCTTTTGACACTATCAAAATAACCAAGGAAAAAGAACTGGATATGACTGGATTTTAAACAAAGTGTTAAGAAGAATGAAAAAAGGATGAAGCATCCCGGAGAAAAAACGGCGGGCTTCCCCTGAGAAGGAAGTCCGCCGGTATTGCTATTTTGCTGATACCACATGCTCCAGAAGGGAAACATTGCCTGCCAGCCGGGGATTTTGGGGCTCCAGAGCCAAAGCTTTCTGTGCTTCCTCCAATGCCTCGGGGAGACGCTGGGTCTGATAGAAGGCAATAGCGCGCAGGTCATGGGGAAGGCTGCCCCAGGGGGCCGCCTCACAGATATAGGTCCGGGGCCGCTGGGTGATGGACAGGGCGCAGGAGGTAAAATACAGCACGCCGTCCCAGTTCTTCTCCTCGTAAAGCAGCAGAGCGAGATCCACATAGGGCTCCCGCAGGTGGGGCGCTTCCGCAATAGCGCGGAGGTACCAGTTCCGGGCCAGCTGCCGCTTGCCCTTCATGGCCCAGGCATGGGCGATGTAGCGCATAGAGGCGGCGCGCTCATCGGCCCAGGTGGCAGTGGGCATGGTGAGATGCTGTTCCAGTGTACGGATACAGTCGTCCCATCGGCCGCGATACATATATTCCCGCCCCAGATAGTGGACATTGCGGTCATCGTCGGGGTCCTCTTTGACAGACAGCTCCAGCAACGGCAGGTACTGAGCCCTGGACTTGGTGGGATCGGGATGATGATCCAGCTGTATGCCCTCCGCGACGACCTTGGGCCCTGGAGCGCCTGTACCGGTCCAGTGCAGGACCTCGTGGACCGGATGGACCCATTGATAGCCGTGACGGGCGTGGATCTTCTCGTACCAGAATACCACACCTTCCGACCCGTCGGGGTTGAAGCTCCATGTGTAGCGGTATGTAGCCTGGCCGGCCCCGGGCCGCCATGCGCTTTCCAGCTGCTTGCGCCACCCCGGATGAAAGACCTCGTCCAGGTCGGTACAGACACAGATATCCGCATCTTCTGATACCAGTTCCATGGAGCGGTTCCGGGCAGTGTCGAAGCGCCAGGGGGAAATGGTCTCCACCGTCACCACTGCGCCCCGTGCTTCCAGAAGCTCCACGGTGTTATCGCTGGAACCGGTGTCCAGTACAACGATCTCATCTGCTTCTGACATGGAGTCCATCCACCGGTCCACAAATTGCGCCTCATTTTTGCAGATGGCGTAAACGGCGATTTTCATAATGGTTCCATCCTTTCCTGAGAAGATAGGGATATAGGGAACAGGCGGGCGGCGCTGGGCGCCGTCCGCCTGCCTGCCGGCGTATGGGACCGGCCGGAGATTTTGGGGTTAATCCAGTTTCTGGATGGTCAGAGCAGCGTCGGTAAGAGTGACGTTGTTCTCGGTCGCATTGAGGGTGATCTCCTCGCCGCCGGACACAGTGACCAGGACCGTGGCAGCCAGATTGACCTTATCAGAGGTGTTGCTGACTTTCGCGGTGCTCTTGCTGCCGTCAATAGGAGTACTGTCTTCCTGAAGCTCCACACCGACATCGCCTGTGCTGGAGGTGTTGGTGGCGGTGACGGAGTAAGAAATGGCATAGGTGCCCGCATCATTCAAGGTGAAGGTATCGGTGCTGGCGGTGTGGGTAATAGCGGAGCCTTCCTCTACTTGATTGGTGTCGAAGTTAGCGGGGTCACCAGAAGAAGAAAGTTCCTGGGAACCGGTGTTGGTGGCGTACAGGGCGTTCAGCGGAACGGCAGGGCCGGTGGGACCGGTAGGCCCGGTGGGGCCAGTTGCACCTTCCGCACCAGCGGCACCGGTAGCGCCGGTAGGCCCGGTGGGACCTTCTGCGCCGGTAGCGCCAGCAGGGC
>ENA-OURU01000635-OURU01000635.1-human-gut-metagenome-genome-assembly--contig:-NODE-635-length-51946-cov-4.925324_pt1 | contig 51946 bp, 73 predicted proteins | sample MGYA00242137_ERZ509064 | MGnify/ENA primary metagenome ERZ509064 (study PRJEB26280, sample SAMEA2338777) | human gut metagenome | biome: human gut; feature: human-associated habitat; material: faeces...
GCGTCAATCTGCTGCGCGAAGGACTCGACCTGCCGGAAGAGCCTCACCGAATTTGCTACCCAGCGCGGGGTCATCAAGGCCAAGCTGGAGGCGATCTCCGAGGCCGAGGCGCAGACGGCAAAGCTCCGGCGGGACATCGAGGACGCGGCGGCCACCCTGAATGACTATACGGTGCTTACTCAAGCCTTTGGCCTGGACGGTATTCAGTACATGATTATCCGGGGTGTGGTCCCGGAGATTATGCGGCAGAGCAACGACATCCTGGCCGCCATGACCGGCGGGCGCATGGCCGTTGACATCCGCACCGAGCGCGAGCAGAAGAGCACAAAAACGGTAGTCAACAGCCTGGAGGTCTGGATTAACACCATCACCGGCGGGAACCGGCCCTATCAGTCCCACAGCGGCGGCGAAAAGGTGAAGATAGCCCTGGCCGTCACCCTGGGCCTGGCCGACGTCAAGGCACGGAGGGCAGGCGTCCAGCTCGGTATGCTCTTCATTGATGAGCCGCCCTTCCTGGACGCGGACGGGACGGAGGCTTACGCGGACGCGCTGGTGAACATGGCGGCCAGAAACCCCAATATGCGGATTTTGGCTATCTCCCATGACCCGACCATGAAAGCGCGGTTCAGTCAAAATATCATCGTGACCGGCGGCGAAGACGGTAGCTCTGTAACGATGGAGTGAAACCCATGAGGCCGGGCGGCCTCAAATCCACGGAAAGGAGGGGTCCGCCTGAGGTACATCATGGAGCACCGAGCTTTCGCCAACCGCATGAGGCGGACCCCTCTATCCATGGCCGCGCAGCTCCTATGGTACAAGCTGATGGATTTAGCCAATAGCCTGCGCTGGCCGGAGCACTTCGCCCTGGACAACAGTAGGCTATGCGCGATGATAAACACTAAATCAAGGACCACCACCATAGCGGCCCGACAGGAGCTTATAGACGGCGGCTATCTGGACTTCACCCCAGGCATCAAGGGGCGGCCCAGCACCTACCATCTCCGCTCAGTGGAAGAGATGGAGGGCTGGCAGCCGCCCCCGGATGACCTGGAGGGAGACTTCCTGGCAGAGTTCAAAGAGGACCCGACAAGCTATTTCGGCTACACGGAGGCCCTGGGGGTGGAGCTTGCAGAGACCACCGCCCACCTGTGGGAAGAGTTCTTCCCAGGCAAGACCCCTGGGCCATACGATGAGAAGCGGACGTTCTTTCAGATCATGGTCCAGCACCATGATGAGGAAACAGATGAGTGGTCTATATCGTTCCCGGAGGAAAACAAGGAGCTGCTGGGCTACGCCTTTGAACAGGGCCGGAAGCGCGGAAAGCTCTTTTGGGGGTACATTGAGAGCGTCATGCGAAATCTTAGAGACTGTGGCATTAAAACCGTAGATGAAGCCTACGAGAATGAAGAAAAATTCTATGAACGGAGAGGATGGAACAAGTGAAAGAACGGACGATAACCCTTGCCTGCGGCGCTCTGTGCGCCCTGGTGTTCGTGAGCGCCCTGTTTACGCCGGGGCAGGCCAGAGGCGCGGTGCTTGATAAGCCTGCGGACGTGACAGCACATCCGGTCCAGGTTGTGGACCCGACGCCCACTCTCACCGCCGCGCCGATCTCCAGCGCCCCCCCTTATTCTGGCTGGAGCGATGGGGAGATTGAGATGCTGGCCTGCGCGATCTACCAGGAGGCGGGCGGGGACGCCTGCTGCGACCTGTGCCGCCATCGTGTGGGCGACGTCATCCTGAACCGGATGGAGGATGACCGCTTCCCGGACACTGTGGAGGAAGTGCTCACGGCCTACCGGCAGTATGGGCGCTACTACTGGACCGGCGTAGTGTGGCCGGACCGGGCCGAAAACCCCGGAGAGGCCCACGCCGTTGCGCGGGCCTGGGAGACCGCACGGGACGTCCTGAGCGGTGAGCACTCAGACCTTTACGGGCAGGGGTACATCTACCAGGCCGAATTTGAACAGGGAGCCGACGTCATCTACTGCGAGGACTGCGGCATCTACTTCGGGAGGTAGACGGTGAGCGAGAAGAAAGGTCTTGTCCTTATTCCGATGACACTCCGAGAAGCCAATGCCTTTGTAGAGCAGAACCACCGCCACCATAAGCCTGTCGTGGGACACAAATTTTCCATAGGGGTGTCCGACGGTGAGAAAGTCGTTGGAGTTGCAATCGTGGGCCGCCCGGTAGGGCGCTTCTTGGATGACGGCTGGACCTTGGAAGTAACCCGGCTTTGCACAGATGGAACACGCAACGCCTGTTCAATGCTCTATGCGGCTGCATGGAGGGCGGCCCGCGCTATGGGCTATAAACGGCTGGTGACCTACATCCTGGAAAGTGAAAACGGGTCCAGTTTACGAGCCGCAGGGTGGAAGTGCGTAGGACAAGCTGGAGGTCTGAGATGGACGGGAAGACGGAGGCCGGAGGTAGACCTATATCCGGCGCAAATGAAAATTCGATTTGAGAGAACAGAGGATGGAGGCGAGGCCCCATGAGCAAGACGGCCCCACGCCGATGCAATATCTTCAACTGCGACCGGCGGCACGGTAACATCTGCTGCGCCGATTGCGGCTACCGGGGTAAGAACTGCAAGAACCCCTGCTTGAACCACCCGACCCGGTGCGGACAGGTCAAGCCACCCGAGACAACCCACGGCCAGAAGCCGGGGAAATAAAAATCAGGAGGAATTTACCATGCAAGAGCAAAAGAGGACTTTCAAGTACGGAGACGTGTTCCACGTGGCCGGTCTGGACTGGATTGTGCTGCGGACCACCCCGGCGCCGACGCCGGGCCGTTCCGATCTCCACTTCTGCGAGGCCACCGAAGATGTCTTCCAGGCCCCCTTTGATGAGAACGACTGCAACGACTGGAACAAGGCGAGCCTGCGGAAGCAGCTCAACGGCGAGTTCCTGGATAAGCTCATCGCTGAATGCCCCAGTCTGAAAGACGCCATCGTCCCCACCTACCGCGACCTGACCGCCGATGACGGCCTCCGGGACTACGGCAACTGCCTGGACAATGTAACGATGCTCACCGCTGATGAGTACCGGCAGACCCGCGACCTGCACCCCGCGCCGGAGCATTGGCGCTGGCTCATCACGCCGGACGGGACCTCGAAGAGTTCCGGGACCTCTTTCGTGCGCTGCGTGATCTCGGGCGGGAGCCTCTACGACTACAGCGCGTGCCGCGGCAGCAGGGGTGTGCGCCCGGCTTTAACTCTGAAATCTGACATCTTGGCATCTATCCTCGACGCCGAGGACAAGAAGAGAGCGGCAGAAATCCGGCCCGCCGACGGTCCGCAGCCTGGAGTGGATGAGACCCCGGAGCAAGCGGAAATGGCCCTCTATGAGCAGGCCGTGGAGCAGTTCGGGGAGAGCGCTCAAATCCTCATGGCGGTGGAAGAGATGAGCGAGCTGCAAAAGGCCCTACTCAAGTATCTGCGCTTCAAGGACCATGAGCAGGGCGATGAGGCGGAAATCCTGGCGGCGATCTCCGAAGAGAGGGCCGATGTGGAAATCATGCTGAACCAGCTCCACGTCATCTTCGGTGACAACACCGACATGGAGATTGCCAAGCTGGAGCACCTTTGCGAGCTACTGGGTGAATGACGATGCTGCTGTTTACGTGGACCCTCTTCATCCTGATTACATTTTCTGGATTTTGCTACACCTTTGGGGGCAAGACCATGAATGACCGGAGCAACGGCGCAAAGGTTACATCTGCGGGCCTGCTGGCCCTGTCTATTCTAATCGCGTTTGGAGTGTAGCCTATGCACGATGAAGTGTTCACCATCCCGGCCCGCCGGTGCAAGCGGTGTGGAGGTCTGCTGACATCCTCCCAGGGCTTGCGGGATGGGTACGGTCCCTGCTGCCTGCGGAAGATAAAGCAGGAAGAGGCCGACCGGAAGATGATGGAGAACCAATGCAGCTTATTTGACATGGGGGCCACCGCCCCCAAGCGCGAGGGAGACTGACCTATGAATATTCACAAAACCGACATTGAGTGGTGCAGCCACACATGGAACCCCGTAACGGGGTGCAAGCACGGGTGCGAATACTGCTACGCCCGGCGCATGGTGTCCAGGTTTGGCCCGCACCCCTGCGAGCGGCCCATCATTGAGCCACTGGAGGTACTACCCAAGGGGACCGGGTGCTACTACGTGGAGCAGCCTACCAAGCTCTGCGACGAAACCGGGGAGCCTGCGCGCTCTACCGCGTACCCCAAGGGCTTTGCCCCCACCTATCACGCCTACACCATGGACTATCCTGAGAAGCGGAAGACGCCTGCACGGATCTTCGTCTCCAGCATGGGAGACCTGTTCGGGGAGTGGGTGCCGGACATCTGGATTGAGGATGTCTTCGCCGCCTGCAAGCGAGCGCCGCAGCATACTTACCTGTTCCTCACCAAGAACCCGCAGAGGTATCTTGACATGGGCCACGCCGGGAAGCTTCCCATGGAGCGGAACTTCTGGTATGGGACCACGATCACCAGCCCCGAAACGGAATACTTTGGAGCTTCCTGCGTCAACACGTTCTTGAGCATTGAGCCGCTGCTGGAGCCGTTCAGCGCGGATGACTGCGCCGGTTTCCGGCGGTTGGGCGAGCCTCTTTGGGTCATCATCGGAGCCATGACCGGGCCGGGAAGCAAGCGAAAGCAGCCGAAGCGGGAATGGGTAGAGGCCATCACGGAAGTTGCTCAGTCTGCCGGGGTCCCTGTCTTTATGAAAAACAGTCTGAAAGACCTGTGGGGCGGCCCTCTCATTCAGGAGTACCCGGAGGGCATGGTACGGGTAGACGGAAAATAACTGGAGGGAGAACTATTGAAGAAGCGAAGCTGCCGGAGGACCGGCTTTGAACAGGAGCAGCACGACCGGGCAATCCGGGTGCGGAAGATGACCGACGCTCAGCTCTGCGCCTACCTGGATGAGCTGGAAGGGCGCAACCGCTCTATCGTCATCTCACAGGATGAGCTTGAGAAAGTCATCAACGGCTTTATTGACAGCCTGGCTACCAGGAGCGACACCGGCCTGCGGGTCAGCGACGCCACCATCCGTAAAATCCGGGCCATGGCCGTTGAAAATGGCTACCTCCGGCCTACCGGCGGAGGCGAGGCATGAGCGAGTATCGAAAGAAAATCACCATCCGCGTATCGTCGCAGACAGCCTACCACCTGGAGGCCGAGGCTGAGCGCCTGGGTATTTCCCCTGGGCGCGTGGTGGATGAGCTGATGAGAGCGGCGAAGTCCTGTGGAGAAGTGTGTGGAATTTGTGGAAAACACCATAAAAAACGAACAAATAAGCCTTAAAAGTTAGGAGAGTAGACAATGGGCATCTATGGTGCGGCGCTGAGGGAGCTGGAACAATACCGGAGGGATGAGGCGGCGGGCCTGCTACTGCGCTTGCCGGTCCCCCTGGGCGCTACGGTATGGCGGGTACGGGATAACCCGGCCTGTCACTACGGGGTCCGGGAGGCCGAGAAGTTCCTCTTTGGCAGAGTAGTCACCCCGCGCCGCATTGTAGAGCCTATCCCCTTTACCCTGGCCCTGCTGGATGCCTGGGGGAAGACTGTATTCTCCACCGAGGCTGAGGGGAGGACGATGTTAGAGCATGACACCAAACGAGAGGGCGAAAGCAGCCCTTAGATACCAGAACCGGAAGAACCGCGCCCAGGGAGCCTTTTTTGAGCAGATGATAAACGGGGCCTGCGACTTCTACCGGAGCCGCCAGATCGCGGACATTGAGAAGACGCCGGAGCCGATGCAACCGACTAAGGACCTGGGCGGCGGGAAGTTCATCGCGCACTACACCAACACGGCCCAGGCCGACTACAAGGGCTTTCTGTTCGGAGGCCGAGCGGTCAACTTCGAGGCCAAGTACACCGACGTTGAGAAGATGACCCAGGACCGTGTGACAGCGGACCAGACGGAGCGCCTGGAGCGGGCGCATCAATTCGGAGCCGTGGTCTTTGTCCTGTGTTCCTTTGGGTCCGTGGGATTTTACCGCGTCCCCTGGACAGTCTGGCGGGACATGAAAGGCCGGTTTGGGCATAAGTACATCACGCCCCAGGAGGCAGCGCCCTATGAGGTCCGCATCGGCGGCCCTGGTGTGCTGCTGTTCCTGGAGGGATTGGAGGACACACCATGAGTAATTTTCAGAAAGACGTCCAGCTTCTTGCAGACCTCCAAGGTCTCATTGAGAAGCGGGAGAAGCAAGTCAACCCACCGGAGGGCAGCACCGCCATCATGGGCGCCATCTCGCCGGTGCTGCGGGCCGCTATGCCAGCCGCACAGAAAGCGGCCCAGCGTGAGCTTGACATCCTGGTCCGGGTGAAAAACCGCCTGGGCGAGCTGATGGAGGGTCAGAGATGAGCGCCCGCCGACGGCGGGGAGGACTACGTTTTGGAAGCCGTGTGGAGCAAGGAGGAAGCCGACACCCACCCCGACAAGCGGCTGAGCCTGCTGGACCGGCTCAAAAATATCTTTACTGGAGGACATGAGAAATGAAACAGTACATCGGGACCAAGATTATTGAGGCCGAGCCTGCCTACCGCTGCATGGACGGCCAGGGGCGCGTCACCATCACCGATGACCCGTCCGAGGCGTTCCCCAACTTTCCCAGCGTGGAGGACGGCTACCGCGTCCGGTACGCTGATGGGTATGTGAGCTGGTCCCCCAAGGACACGTTTGAGCGGGCCTATCTGCCCCTGGAGACCAACAAGGAGCTGCGGGCCAGCAAGCCCAGCATCAGTCAGGAGATGGTGGATAACTTCATCCTGGAGACCTGGACGCAGACCGCCGGGGAGAAAACCACCATCGTCCGGGCCATGCTGCGGAATGGCTTTGAGCTGGTGGAGGCGTCTTCCTGCGTAAGCCCCGAAAACTACGATGAGAAGTTGGGCCGCGAAATCTGCATGAAGAAAATCAAGGACCGCGTCTGACATCTCTTGGGCTTTCTGCTCCAGACGGCGGTTAATGGCGTCAAGTGAACCACGGAGGATGAGATATGGACAAGTATATTTCTGAGGAGCACCGTCTCCGCAACCTGGAGCGCCGGGTCGCGGAGCTGGAGACCATCGCTGCTACTCCGGTGTTCATCCACACCAAGGGAGTCTGCTGGAGCTGATTAAGGCCCACCCGGAGCTGCCTATCGTCCCGATGGTGGACAGCGAGATTGTCTGTGATGACGGGTGCGCTCGCTGGATGGGGGCCTGGGGTCCGGCCAGTGTCACAAAGTACCTGGTTTCAGAGGAACACATCTTTTTCTTTGACGATGAAGATGTTGAGGCCGTTCTCATCGAAGTAAAGGGGTACGATGAATTTCTCTCCATGACGGACAAGGAGGCCCGGGAAGCCTCCCTGGGTGGAGTGCATCGCCGTGGACATCAACACGCCATGAGCTGCTACGGGTGCGCCTGCGATCACTGTCTCTACAATGCAGAGCTGGAGGCGTGGTACATAACGCCGGGCGAGGTCCAGAACGCCGAGGACATCTGCTTCTGCTGCGATGAGTGCAAGCACTACGACGGCGACTTCTCCAAGCGCAGCCAGTGGCGCCCGGACTGCCCAAGGCACAAGTTCCCGGAAAAGTACCTTGAGATGCAGAGGATAGTCGAGCAGCGGAGGGCGAGAGCCGCAGAGACGCGCCGGAGAAACTTCCAGATCATAAAGGGCGGGAAGCCCTGAGCATATAAAAAAGCCGCCTCCCCCGGAGGGAAGACAGCCCGTGACAAAGCTATTTTACCACATGGGAGGCGACAAAATCAATGGGCAAATCACAGGAGAACATCAGGGACATCATCATGCAGGCCGTTGAAGCCGGACGCATCTCTGCCGAGCGCACCGCCAAAGATGCTTTCAAGGCTACTGAGCGCCGTCTCTACGGCCTGCCCACCCTGAAAATCAAGCTGGAGGATGACCTTGAGCGGCTGGAAGAGTTCAAGCTCTACGGGCCGCGAGAGCGGAGCAAGAGCATCACCCGGTTTGTCAAGAACGGGAACCGGCTCACCCCGGATGAGATATGGGAGGCCGTTCTCATGGACATGGAGGCCACCATCGCGGCGGACCGCTATGAGATTGAGACCCTGGAGCGGGCGCTCGCCACGGTCCGGGATGACCCCTATTACCGGGCGCTGTCCGGGAAGTACCTGGATGACGTGGACGATAGGGACATAGCTGAGGCCCTGGAGTGTGATACCTCCACCGTCTGGCGGCACCGAAAGAGGCTTGTGCAGCGCGTCGCAGTCTGGCTATACGGCGCGGAAGCCTTGAGATAAGGGCTTGCAATTTTGCCGTGCAATTTTACAATTTGACGGTGCAATTTATCTGTGTTATACTCATCCACAATGAAAGAGTGTGGGTAGAGAAAACCGTCATAAATACCAAGTTCACGGCATATTTTTTGGGAAAACCTGTGACAAAAGCCCTGGAATGTGGTATAATTACGGTAGGAAAAAGTAAAGGAGTAACTAACCTATGAAAAACATCTGCCTACTCGATCTAAACTACACCCTGGTAGGAAACCAGGCGGACACGCGAATGCTCCGGCCATTCTCCCGGCGCATGGAGGCCGAAGAGTACCGGGCCGATCTGATTGAGGCCATCCGGGATGACTATGTTATCATCGTGACGGCCAGACCGGACTACCAGATGAAGCAGACCATGGAGAACATCAAGCGGAAGACCGGCTGGCAGCCCCAGGAGTGGTACTTCAACGACATCAACGCGGAGCCTCCGGTCTTCAAGGAGAGCGCCCTCCGGCGCTTCATCTTGCCCCGGCACGGCGCACAGAACGGCCCGGAGGGGGCGCACTACTACGCGGTGGAGAGCAATCCGAAGACGCGGGCCATGTATGCGCGGTTCGGTATTGAGGCCGCCCCCTATGACCGCTTCATCAAATCGGCGGGCATGGCGAGGGTCCCGGCTTTCGACCAATGCAGCTTATTCGGATAACTGAATATCAGCCACCAGGCGGGACGCGAGAGCGCCCCGCTTTTTTATTGCCCAAATCTGAAAGGAGTGGAAGCGTGGAAACCAGAGTAATCAAGCTGGCCGACATCAAACCGGCCCCCTACAACCCCAGGGTGCAGCTCACGACCAAGGACCAGGAGTATAAAGCCCTGGACGCGAGCATTGAGGAAAACGGCCTGGTCCTGCCCCTCATCGTGAACATCCGGGACAACTGCCTGATCGGAGGACACCAGCGGCTTTCCGTCCTGCTGGCCGCCGGGGAGACGGAGACAAACGCCGTCGTGGTGGATATGCCGGAGGCCCAGGCCAAGGCGCTGTGCATCGCCCTGAACAAGCTGGATGGAGAATGGGACTACGGCCAACTGGCCGACATCATCCAGCAGCTCATCGACGATGGAGAGAACCTGCTCGCCACCGGCTTTACCCAGGCAGACATTGACGATCTCCTGGGGGAAATCGGCGGCGAGCTGGGCGAGGATGAGGAACCGCCCTCCCTGGGCAAGAAAGAGGACACCGCCGACGGCATTAAGTGTATCGTGGGCGACTTCTCTTTCCGTCTGGAGGAAGCGGAGTTTGAGGACCTTATGGCAGACGTCCGGGAAAAGGTGGGCTTTACCCAGGAGCTTGTCTGCGCGGAGCTGAAAGGGAGGCTTTTCGATGAAGTATGAAACCAGACTGGAGATGCTGAAGCTCTCCGACATCGTGGCCGCCCCATATAACCCCCGTGAGGACATCGAGCGCGGAAGCGATGAGTACAAGGCCCTGCGTCGGAGCATTGAGCTTAACGGCATGGTGGAGCCGCCGGTCGTTAACCTCCACAATATGCGCTGCATTGGTGGTAATCAGCGCCTTGTGGTCCTGCGAGACCTGGGGTGGGAGGAAGTGCTCTGCTCCGTCATCGACCAGCCGGACGAAAGCAAGGAGATGAAGCTCTGCCTTGCCCTGAACCGCATCGAAGGCCGCTGGGACACCGACCGCCTGGGCGAGCTGCTGCGGGATGATGAGGTCCTGGAGTTTGAGACCGGCTTTGACCGCGATGAGGTCCTGGTCTACCGTCAGCTCGGCGGGGACAGCGAGGGCGAGGACGCCGACGATGACCCGGATTGGGACCAGGACGAAGACCCGGACGCCGAGGACGCCGATGGCGAGGAAGAGGACGAACCCGCCGGCGGTGACGATGAGCCTGCCATGGGGACTACGGTTGTCCGAATTGGACACCTACACTTCAAGGTCGAGGTCCCACGCTACAAGCGCCTGGTCGAGAGCATCCGGGACGCCGGTATCTTCGACCAGGGAGAAATCGCCCAGGAGATGAAACGGAGGTTGCTGCGCCATGATTAAACTTGTCCCCATCGACGCCGTGCGAGCGTCGGAGTATAACCCCCGGCGCAACGATGAAAAGCGTCTGGCCCTCACGGAGCTGTCCCTCCGCAAGCTGGGCTTTCTGCTCCCGATCTACGCCGATGAGAGCGGCGAAATCCTGAGCGGCCACCAGCGACATCTTGTGGCCTCGCGCATGGGCTTCCAGCAGATACCTGTGGAGTATGTGAGCGGAAAGACCCTGGGCGAGCGGCGGGCCGTGAACGTCCTGTTCAACCGGGCCACGAATGACCTCCAGAAGCAGGACACTTGCGCTATCATCCGACGCCGCCTCTATGAAATGGACATCGAGGCCATGACCGGGGAGCTGCCGGACATCGAGCCGGGGTCCGAGGCATCGTTCCCCTGCGTCTACGACCTGCGCCGGATGGACATCGTGAAACTGGCAAAGCTCAATCACCGGAGCTTCGACACCCACATCAAGCAGCTTGCAAAATCCCTGGAGCGCCGCATCGGGAACGCCATGCCGGTAGTCATCGGGGAGGCCGGGAACGTCATCAACGGGATAGGCCGCCTGCAAGTAGCAGCGGAGGCCGGCAGAAAGGTCATCGCCTGCGTCGAGGTGAGGCCGGAGCAAGAGGCTTTCGCGTCCTCCATGCTCAACCTGTTATCCATGGACTTTGACATGGAGAGCACCTACGCCGACGATCTGCGCTTCAACAGCTTCATGCGGGAGCGGAACACCAGGGAGACCGACGCCGAGGGCAACGCCGCCCTGGGGGACGGCTTCTTTAAGGGCGTGTTCCCAAAAAACTGTGGGCGGGACTTCTGCAAGCTGGAGGGCGCGGCCCTGGAGACCTGGCGCCGACACTACGGGTCCAGCGTGGTAGACTTTGGAGCCGGGAAGCTCAACAACACCCGGACGCTCCGCAAGGCCGGTATTCAGGTATCAGCCTTTGAGCCGTACTTCGTGACCGTGGGCGAGAAAATCCACAAGGAAAAGAGCCTGGAGATTGCCGCCCGCTTCCTGGATGAAGTGGAGGCCGGGACGCCGTATAGCAGCGTCTTTATCTCCAGCGTGTTCAACAGCGTACCCTTTATGGCGGACCGGAAGCAGATTGCGGTCATCGCGGCGGCCCTGTGCGCCCCGGACGGGATGGTGGTCTGCTGGTGCCAGAGCAACAAGGCCCCGCAGTTCGTGAACACGAAGAAAAAGTTCATGGCCGCAGAAAAAATCCTGACCTTTGACCTGGACTATGAGCCTAACACCATCCTGGGGGACATCGGAGCACACCCCAAGGTCCAAAAGGGCCACACCGAGGAAGAGATGCGGGCGATCTTCGCCCCGTGCTTCCGTACCGTGAAGCGCCTGGAGATGATAACAAAATTCTGGTACATGGAGGCGGCAGACCCGATTGTGGACCCTGCGGCCCTGGCCGCTGCGCTGGACTTTGAATTTGAGCTTCCCTACCCGGACGGCTCACGCATGGGACTGTCTCAGCGAGCGCGGGAAGCGTTTGAGCACCGGCTCGGTATTCGCCTGCCCCCTCCGACGAAAGGAGAGGCAAAATGAGAGACAACGTACACCCTGGGGAGAAATGGGAGTTCAACGGAGAAGTGGCCGCCTGCTTCGCCAATATGCTTGAGCGCAGCATCCCGGACTACCGATCTATGCGGGCGCTTACCTACAAGCTGGGCGAGCGCTTCATCCAGCCGGAGACCCTGATTGTGGACGTGGGGTGCAGCACCGGCCTGGCCGTGGAGCCATTCGTGGCGAAGTACGGCCAGAGCAATAACTTTCTGCTGGTGGACAACGCCCCGGCGATGGTGGAAGCCTGCCAGAAGCGCTTCCGGGCAGACGTCAATGTCACGGTCCGGCAAGGGAATATATGGGAATATCTACCATTTGAGCAGAAGAGCAGCCTGGTCCTCTCCGTCCTGTCCATGCAGTTCATGCCGACGTCCTACCGGCCCCGAATGCTCAAGCAGATTTACGACGGCCTGACCGACGGCGGGGCGCTCATCTTTGTAGAGAAAATCCTCAGCGAGAATATGGATGACCTGATGGTGGACCTCTACTACGAGATGAAGAGGGAGAACGGCTATTCCGAAGAGCAGATCATGTCCAAACGGCGCAGCCTGGAAAATGTGCTGTCTCCGCTCAAGGCTGACTGGAGCGTGGACATGATGCGGACCGCTGGCTTTCGGCAGGTCGATATGTTTTGGCGCTGCCTGAATTTCTGTGGCTGGATAGCCGTTAAGTGACGGCTACCGGCCCCGAAAGGAGGGTAGATCGGAATGCCGAAGCACAGAGACACCGAGCCATGGGAGCGTCTGGAGGGCGAGGGTGTCAAAGCGTATGAGGCGTTTTCGGTCTACCTGGAGCTGGGGGAAGAGCGCAGCATCCGGGCGGTTGCTAAGCAGTTAAACAAAAGTACCACGCTCATAGGCCGCTGGAGCCGCACCTATCAGTGGGTGGAGCGCACCGCCGCATACGACGTTGACATCCAGAGAAAAGCCCATGCTCAGGCCGTTAAGAAGCGCCGGAAGATGGCTGACCGCCATATCAGCATAGCCTTGAAATTACAGGAAAAGGCGTTGCAGGCCCTAAAGGACATGGACCCCAGCGAGATAGACCCGAAGAACCTTGTGGCGTTCATCCGGGAGGCTACCAAGCTGGAGCGCGAGAACCGCATGGAGCTTGAGGCCGACACCGCACCGGGTAAGGCGAATGAGCAGGCAGACAGCAGCCTTGCCGCCGTCATCTCCGAGGCGTGGGAACGGAGGAAGCAGCAGAATGAACCTGACAAGTGACGCTATTCTCTACTACGCCGACAATCCGGTGGACTTCGTAGAGGACATCATAAGGGCCAAGCCGGACAGCAATCAAAAGGCCATTCTCAACAGCGTAGCGAAGTACCCCATGACCTCCGTGCGCTCCGGTCACGGCATCGGGAAAAGCGCGGTGGAGAGCTGGCTTGCTATTTGGTTTTTGACTACCCGGCCATTCCCCAAGATACCCTGCACCGCCCCCACCCAGCACCAGCTATGGGACATCCTGTGGGCCGAAATTGCGAAGTGGCTACGCAGTAACCCGGCCCTGTCTCAAGAGCTGATATGGACCAAGGAAAAGGTCTACATGAGAGGCCACCCGGAAGAGTGGTTCGCAGTAGGCCGGACGGCCAGTAAGCCCGACGCCCTCCAGGGCTTTCACGCCGAGCACGTGCTCTACATCATCGACGAAGCCTCGGGCGTCCGCGATGAGATATTCGAGCCGGTTCTCGGTGCTCTATCTACGGAGGGCGCAAAGCTGGTAATGTGTGGGAACCCCACGAAGATTACCGGCTTTTTCTATGACAGCCACCACAAGGCCCGCGAGCTTTACAACGCCATGCACATTGACGGGCGGGACAGCAGCCGAGTAGATCAGCAGTTCATCGACACCATCATTGATATGTTCGGTGAAGACAGCGACGTCTTTCGGGTCCGCGTTGCCGGGGAGTTCCCCAAGGCCCTGCCTGACAGCTTCATCCCTATGGAGTGGGCAGAGCGGGCGAGCGAGGCCGAGGCCCCGGAGATTGACCGGGCGGCCCGTGTGGACATCGGGATTGACGTCGCTCGCTACGGCGATGACAGCAGCGTGTTGTCCCCGGTCCTGGACAAGAAGCTCCAGGAGAAACCGGAGATTTACCACCACAACGACACTATGGAGCTGAGCGGCAAGGCCGTCCAGCTCATCAAGCGCTACGCCCTGGAGCAGCCCTGGGCAGAGATACACGTCAAAATCGACTGCGACGGCCTGGGCGTCGGCGTGTTCGACCGGCTCATGGAGCTGCGGGAGCAGATCGTGGAGGAAGTTCAAGCCCAGCGCGACCGCCGGTACGCTGACGATGAGGACGTCCCGCCCCCGTTCACCCTGGACATCGTAGAGTGTCACTTCGGCGGCGAGGGCGGCACCATCAGCGACGATGACCCCATCGACTACCAGAACAGCACCGGCCTTATGTGGGGAGCTGTCCGGGAGGCCCTGCGAACCCAGAGTATCAAGCTATACCCTGATGACAAGCAGATAAGCCAGCTCTCTAACCGGAAATATGTGGTGAACAGCGCGGGCAAGATTGAGCTGGAGAAGAAAGAGGCCATGAAGAAGCGCGGCCTATCCTCACCGGATATGGGGGACGCGCTGGCCCTGGCCCTGCATGACCCGCTGGTAAGCGACTGGAGCATTGACTAAGGAGGACACCATGAAAGCAAAATGCAGTTACCTTGTATCGGCTGACGGCTGGCCGATGAAGTATATCCGGGCAAACACGGCGGCAGAGGCTCGGCGTCGCTGGCAGAAGATGACCGGCGGCCCCAGAAACCCCACCGTCTCCCAGGTGCTCGGTAAGAAGCCGAAGCGCGAGGGGGGCGAATAACCGTGCCATTCTGGAACCGATTTAGAGGGGGCGGAGCGGGGCGGGCAAGCCAGACCTACCGGAGCGATAGCGCTATGCTCCCCCGGTGGACGAACCCGCCGGAGCGCAACACCCAGGAGTGGATAGAGGCTTTCAGAACGAACCCGCGCCTATCCGTTGTGGAGCGCATCGCTTCCGATCTATCCTTTGCGGCGGGCAAGCTCTACCGGATAGATGAGAACGGAGACGAACAGGAGCTTACGCAGCACCCGTTTTTGGACTTCTGGGCCAACCCTAACCCGCTGCATGAGATGAGCAACGCCGCCCTGTGGCGGCTCCTGGAGATTTATCTCAAGCTCAAGGGCGAGGGCTACTTCATCATTGAGAAATCGCCCCTGGGCGTCCCTGTGGAGCTGTGGCCGCTTCCTGTCCATTGGGTGCAGATGACGCCGTATATGGGACACCCGTACTACACGGTCCGGCTCACCAATGGCCTGCTCATGGAGGTATCGGTCGATGATATGTTCGTGATGAAAGACCTCAACCCCCTGGACCCGTTCAAGCGGGGCCTGGGGCAGTCTGAGGCCCTGGCCGATGAGATAGAGACCGACGAATACGCGGCCAAGTTCCAGAAGCGCTTCTTCTTCAACGACGCCACCCCCAACCTCGTTATCGGTATGCCTAAGTCCACCCCGGAGCAGCGGCAACGCTTCCGGGCTGAATGGCTTGAGCGCTTCCGGGGGATGTTCCAGAGCCACGGCGTCGCCACCGTCAACGGCGATGTCACGGTGAACAAGGTCGGAGACACTATGAAAGACATGGACATGGTGAACGGGCGTACATTCCTGAGAAACGCCGTCCTTGAGCACTTCGGCGTCCCCCGCGAGATTATGGGTATCACCGAGAGCAGCAACCGGGCCACGTCCGAGGCGGCGCAGTTCATCTATGCTCAGAACGTCCTTATGCCGAACCTGCGCCGACGGGAAGAGGCCATCAACCACCAGCTCATCCCGTACTTTGGGAATGACCTGGTATGGCGATTCGATGACATCATCCCCAGGAACCAGGAGTTTGACAAGGCCCTGGGCATCGACGGCTGGAACGCTGGCCTACTCACCAAGGATGAGGCCCGCGAGAAGCTGGGTATGCCTCCGGCCCTGGTGGGCGGCGACGTCTACAAGACGCAGTTCTCCGACGTCTACATCCGGGAGGATGATGACCCTGTGGCGATCTCCACGGCGGCAGCCAACCTCCAGTATGCAGAGAGCGCACCACCGCTTGAGACGGGCGGAGAGCAGGATATTGAGATAACAGATAACGGAATACCCCTGGACGGCGAAAACGCCGCAGAGGGGACGGGAGACGGCCTGGAGGCCATCGAAATAGTGTCCTCTAAGGGTACATCCCCGGAAGAGCGAAAAAACCTCCAGGTGCAGGCCGCACAACGCGCCCTGCTGCAAGCTGAGAGGGAGCAGACCCAGCGCTTTGAGATTGCCACCCTCAAGTATCTGCGGGAGCAGGGCCGCCGGGTGAGTGACGCCATGGGCGGCACCACCAAGGATGAGCGGAGTGTATGGGACATCCTCATGGGGGCCATCCCCGGCTATGACCCGAACAGCGAGGACGCGGCGGAGCAGAGCGCGGCGGCATGGTCTTCCTTGAGCGAGGCAGACCGCACCCGCCTTGTGAGCGCCTTTACCCTGGGCCTCATCGACTGGCCCAGCGAGGAAACGGCCCTTCTGAATATCTTTGAACCGCTGTGGAAAGAGAGCTACGACAAGGGCGCTGGAGTGTCTGCCAAGCTCTACAACCTCCAGGCGGTCCAGAGGCCGGAGCTTATCAGCACGGCGAAGCTGCGCGGCGGCGTCCGGGTCAAGGGCATCACGCAGACCACCCAGCAGGCGATCTCCCGTATCGTTGCCGCTGGTCTGGAGCACGGAGACAGCCGGGCCACCATCGCCAAGCAGATTGAACAGGAGATGCAGACCACGGCATCCAGGGCGCGTACCATCGCTACCCAGGAGTGCAATACCTCACTCCTGACCGGCCACTACGACATGATGCGAAAGGCCGGGGCCGCCTGGAAGACCTGGCACGTTGCCAACATGAGCGCCGCCAGACCCTCCCACAAGCGCCTGAACGGTGAGCGGGTCCCTATTGACGCCAAATTCTCAAACGGCCTCATGCGGCCCTGTGACCCGGATTGCACGGACCCCGCCGAGGTCGTGAACTGCCACTGTTTCCTGACATTCGACAAATAAGGAGGACGCCTGATGGAATTTACCGAGATGCAGGCTCAGGAGGCCGCCCGATCTGCTGGCATCGACCTGGAGAAAGAGCGGTTCGACCTGAAAGCCTTGACAGCCGGGATGAATGCGGAGCTTGAACACGGCACCGCAAGCCCGGACACCAATATCACCAACGATGACCCCGTTATGACGGCGAAGCTCGCAGCGGCACACCTGCGGGTCTCGCCGTTTTACTATGCCTCCGGGCGGGGCCTGAAAGCATGGGAGGCTTCACTCCGCAGAGGGGTGAAAGTGAAAAGCTCCAAGACGGAGCATAAAACGCTGTCTTTCCGTACCGAAGAGTACGACGAAGAGAGCGGCATCTTTAGTGGCTACGCCGCAGTCTATGGCAACATCGACAGCGGCGGGGACATAATTGAGCCTGGAGCCTTCACGAAGACAATCGCCGAGGGCTGGGAGAGGGTGAAGATACTCGCCCTGCACAACGACTGCTGGCTTCCTATTGGCAGACCTTTGGAGCTGAGGGAAGACAGCAACGGCCTTTTCATTAAGGCCAAAATCAGCGACACTTCGATGGGACGCGACATCAAAGTGCTGCTGAAAGATGGAGTTCTCAATGAGCTGTCCATCGGATATGACCCCATCGTCTTTGACTACGACGAAAACGGCATCCGGCATCTGCGGGAAGTCAAGCTGTGGGAGGTCTCCGTCGTTACCTGGGCCATGAACCCGGAGGCGACGATCACCGACTACAAGCAGGCCACCGACGCTGCGGGCTTCCTGGACGCCTTTTTGGAGGCGGCCACCGCCGAAGTCAAGGCCGGTCGGAAAATCAGCGGGACCCGGCTAAAGGCCCTCAAGGACGCGAGCGCGTCCATGAAAGCCGCTACCAAGGTCCTTGACGGCATCATCCGCGAGGCAAGCGACACCGAGAAGTCCGTCAACCGTACCGTAAACAACAGAGCCGAGAAGTCCGCGCCGACTACCGGCATCACCTATGAAATTCTGCTTTAAGGAGGAAATTACAAATGGCTATTCCCAAGAAAGGAACCGCACCCGCTGGCCGTAAGTCCATGAAGATGGAGGCCGACGAGCTGACCGAGAAAATCAAGGCTTGCGTCAAGGAGGCCCTGGATGAGCAGGCCGAGGCCAAGGCTGAGGGTGAAGAGGGGACCGAAGAGGCTACCGCTGAGGTCGTCCCCGCTGACATCTCCGGCCTGATTGAAGAGGCCATGTCCGTTGTCGCTGAGAAGCGCAAGAGCCGCAAGGAGGCTGGCGAGGAGCTGGGCGACGTCACCGCCGAGGAAGTCATGGAGGCCGTGGGCGAGCTGCTGGACGCTACCGGCGGCGAGGCCAAGGAGGATGACGGCATCGAGGAAGAGGTCAAGGAGGACGAGGAAGTGACTGATGAGGCCAAGGGGCGCAAGGCTGCTGCCCGCAAGCACCAGACCAAAAGCGCCCGCAAGAGCGCGGCCTCCCCCGTCCAGCGAAAGTACAGCGCCATCTACATGAGCCGCACCACCCCCACCAGCACCGCCAAGAAGTCCATCCCGCCCGCTATCCAGCTCGCCCGCGCTATCAAGTGCCTGGACGTTTTCGGCAAGCATGACCCCGACGCCGCCTCTTTCTACGCGCAGCGGAAGTATGACGATGCGGACATGGCCCGCGAGTTCAAGGCCCTGTCTGCCACCAACCCCGCTGCCGGCGGCTACCTCATCCCTGAAATCTACCTGGACCAGATCATTGAGCTGCTGTACTCCAAGACCGTCATCTTTGAGCTGGGTGCTCAGAAAGTCCCCATGGCCAACGGCAACCTGAACATCCCCAAGATGACCGGCGGCGCTCGCGCTACCTGGGGCGGTGAGGCTCGCAAGATTGCGAAGACCCAGCCCACCTACGGCAACATCCGTCTGTCCGCAAAGCGCCTGGAGGCTATCGTGCCTCAGACCCGCGAGCTGCTGATGAGCACCAACTACTCCGCCGATCAGCTCTTCGCCAACGACCTGACCCGGCGCATGGAGCTGGGCCTTGACTTCGGCGCTATGTTCGGCAAGGGCGGTGAGTTCCAGCCCCTCGGCGTGTTCACCGACAAGGAGGTTGAGCACGTGGACGCCAAGGCCCTGAGCAACGATGACCTGGCCGACAGCAACGGCAAGATTACCGCCGACTTCCCCGTGTACGTCCGCTCTAAGGTCCTGGCAAAGAACGTGGACGACAGCAAGCTCGGCTGGGCGTTCAACTCCGTCCTGGAGGGCTACCTGATGAACCTCAAGACTACCACCGGCGCATACATCTACCGGGATGAGATGAACAGCGGCAAACTGGCGGGCTTCCCCTACCGGGTGTCCAACCAGATCACTACCGACAGCACCGGCCTTACCGAGCTGGCCTTTGGCAACTGGGCGGACCTCCTGGTGGGCGAGCAGATGGGTCTTGAGACCTATACCACCCTGGACGGCTCCTGGGTCGATGAAGAGGGCACCCAGCACAACGCCTTTGAAGAGAACCTGGCTGCTACCCGCGCTCTCATGTACGTGGACATCGCTGCCCGTCATAAGGAGAGCTTCCTGCACGTCAAGAACATCAAGGCGTTTTAATCGGAGGCCGGGGCACACCGCCCCGGCCCCATAATTTCAACAAGGAGGAATTTCAGCTATGAAACGCGCACTTATTCAGAGTGTCAAAGTGACCCCGTACACCAGCGAGGACGCCATCAACCGCGAGGGCTTCCTCTCTGCCATTCTGGCCGTCAAGGTCGGCTCTCCCTCCGGCACCCCTACGGGACTGGCCGTGAAGCTGACTATCACTGAGAGCGACCAGCAGAGCAGCGGCTTTGCCCCTGTCAAGGATAAGCTGGTCTGCGTGGGCAACGCGCCCCTGGACGCTGCGGGCGCGATCTCCGTCTCCACTGACGCGGAGGGCGGCGAGCTGGTCAACTTCGACCTGGACCTGGTGGGCCTCAAGCAGTACGTCAAGGTCAAGGTGGAAATGGTCTGCACCGGCGGCTCTTCTCCGTCCTGCACCGCGACTGCCGCCCTGGCCCTGGGCGACGCTTCCGAGGTCCCCGTTTAATTAGGCCCTGAGAGGCCCTACAAGGAGGTTTTTGCTATGGCAAGACATTATCCCTCTGAGGGTGTGAAACCCGCCGAGAACAAGCGGGAGGCAGGCCCCAAGGAGAAGAAATCGGAAACCCCTAAGAACGACAGCAAAAAGGAGAGCGCGGGCGAGTAGCCCGCGCCTCCCCTGAGAACGGAGGCGACACCGTGGAAAATGAACCGACTGTAAAGCTGGCCTCAAACGCCATGACAACGCTCGAAGACACGATGGAGCGCCTGGGCATCCCACCGGAGGCGGCAGACACCGCCGTAAAGAACAACATCATCCGGCTTATCAATTCGGCGTCTGCCTGGATTGAGACCATCACCGGGCGAAAGTTCGGCAAGGCCACCTACACCCACAGATATGTTGCCCCCGGTGCTCAGGAGCTTGTGCTCACTCAGTACCCTATCCGGGCGGTTGAGTACGTCCGGGACACCGAGAACGGCGTGGACATTGCCCCCGGCAGCTACGACTTCACCATGACCGGAGACGTGGGCGTACTGTACCGCGATGAGGGATGGGTATTCCGCGGCTATGTCGGCGGCCTTGCGAACGACTACATAGCCCCCCGGCGCTACCTGGAAGTAAAGTTCACCGCCGGGTACGTGCTGCCCAAGGACGCGACCGAAGATGAGCCATCCGATCTACCGGAGGACATCGTGGCGATTGTCTGGGGCATCGCGGAACAGGAGTTCTCCATCCTGCGGAACGGCGCTCAGGGCCTTGCGGCGTTCTCCATCTCCGACGTGTCGTGGACCTTTGACAAGGAACCCCGCGCCTCCTGGATGGAGACCCTGGCCCACTACATGAGGTGGTGAGCCTATGCAGGTCCGCGATAACGTCCTACCGCACCTGCGGCGGGTCAAGGCCGAGCTGGAGAAACTGAACCACACCCGGATAAAAATAGGCATCCAGGGCAACGCAGACAGTGAGCTGCTGATGATTGCCCGTGTCCATGAGTACGGGGCCACCATCACGCCCAAGGCCACCCGAAACCTCTGCATACCCATCCACAAGGACAGCTACGACAAAAGCCCCAGGGACTTCCAGGACCTCTTCTTTATCCGGTCCAGGGACGGCTACCTGTTCGGCGTCGTAGCCAAAAAGGGACGGAGGGACAAGGATAATCCGAATAACCTCAAGTTCCTGTTCTTGCTGCTGCCCTCCGTCACCATACCGGAGCGCAGCTTCATCCGGGCGGGCTTCGACCACAACAAGAACAAGCTGGCCGAAATCGTCCAGAATGAGGTTGCCCGCATCTGGCAAGGTCAGCAGACGGCGGACGGGGCCATATCGTGGATAGGCGGGCAGGCCGTGGGCCTTATCCAGCAGTTTATGAGCGACGCGAGCAACTTTGAGCCGAAAGGAAAAATCCAGAGGGAGCGCTATCCGTCCTATGCGGACAGCCCTCTCATGGTGACCGGACGGCTCCGAAATTCGATCACGTGGGAGGTTGAGGAATAATGGGCGTCCCGTTCAAAATGGCGCAGCCCATGATACCGGGCGGCCTGCTGCATACCATGTACGAGGTCCAGGCGGGAGGCCACTACGACCAGGACAAGGGCGGCCAGTGGGTAGCCGGTGAGCCTGTGCGCGTCCCCTTTGAGGGCGCGGTCCTCCCTGTGAGCGACAAGGACCTACGGCGTGAAATCACCGGCACCGTGTCCGATCTGAGCGAGAAAATCTATACCAACGGCCATGCGCTCCAGGTGGGAGCACAGGTCTATGACCCTGACAGCGGAAACACCTACACCGTGACCCAGGAGTTGGGCCACAACAGCATCCACCCGATGAAGCGGTATCTGGTAGAGGCCAGAACCGGCGCGGCGCCGAAAGGGGGCGGTGGGGCGTGAGTTTCGTCACGAAGCGGAATGCCCTCATATCCGCGCTTCATAAGACCGTGGGCGTCCCGGTCCTGCTGGCCTCCCAGGTCCAGCCGGAGGCAGAACCCCCGTTCATCGTCTACTCAGTGACCGCAGACTACATCCCGGACGGCGGCCTGGGCAACTACTCGCTGGGTGAGGGTGCGACGCAAGACGATCTGGTGGAGGTCCGGGAAGAGCAGCCCACCGCCACCCTGTCATTTACTGCTTGCAGCGTGAACCGCTGCTACGACGATAAAGGCTCCCAGGTGCAAGTCCTGGGTGCAGATGAGGCCCTGGAGCTGGCAACGCTGGCCCAGGGCTTTTTCCTGCATACCGGGAGAGACGCCATAGCGGGGGCCGGTTTCGTCGTTGTTGATGTCACCAACGCCACCAGCCGGGACGCCCTGGAGCTTGACGAAATGGGCCGCCGGTTCGGTTTCGATGTCCGGCTCCGGTACACCCGGACCGACGCGGCGGCCATCAGCAAACTTGAGAAACCCACAATCAAAGGAAACGTAAAGGAGTGATTTTAATGCCGAAAGACGTTGTTGTGGTCGTGAATATCGACGCCAAGCCCAGCGGAACGGAGAACCTGGACATTCTGCTGCTGTCCACCGAGGGCGCTAAGGACGTGGCCGTCTACCGCGATCTGGACGTCATCAAGGAGGCGTTCACCGGGAAAAAGGTCGCTGCTATGGCCGAAGCCCTGTTTGAGCAGGGCAAGACCACCCTTGCGGAGACCCTTATCCGCAAAGTGAAAATCGCCGGTATCGCTGCCCCCTCCGGGAGCGGTGAGACCGAAAAGGCATCTGCTCTGGTGCAGGCCGTGGAGACCCTGCGGGAGACCGATGATGATTGGTATATCCTGCTGACCGACCAGGACGGCGATGAGGCCGTGAAAGCCCTCTGCGCCTGGGCCGAGGCTACCGAGCCTACCGAAGCGGAGCTGGGCGCGGGCGAGGAAGACCACCGCAAGCTCTACTTTGGGCGCACCCAGAACAAGAGCCTTGCCGTCACCAACCGCCGGTCCATCGTCATCTACGGGGACCAGGATGAGGAATACCCCGACGCCGCCTATGTGGGCAACGTGGGTCCGTTCTATCCTGAGAGCGTAACGTGGAAGTTCAAGCGGCCCCAGGGCCTCACCGTCCCGGACCTCACCAACGCCGAGCGCGACGCTCTGGAAGAGGCCAACGTGAACTTCCTGACCGTCGAGTACAAGCGGGAGTATGTGAAGAACGGCGTGTGCGCCGACGGCGAATTTATCGACGTCCAGATGGGCGCTGACTACATCGCCAAGAACATGAGGGAAAACCTCTACGACATCTTCCTGGAGAACCCCACCATTGGCTACACCGACGCGGGCTTTGCCCTGGTCGCTGCCGGTGTGTTCTCCGCCCTGAACCGCGCTACCGACCTGGGCATTATCGCCCTGGACCCGGAGAGCGAGCAGGGCGTCTTTACCGTTGTAGTCCCCAAGCGGTCCCAGGCCACCGACGAAGAGGCCCGCGCCCGGCAAATGCCGGACATCACCTGGGAGGCGCAGCTTGAGGGCGCGGTCCACACCGTCAAAGTCAAGGGCGTACTGCGGGCCACCCTGAGCGCGTGAGAAAGGAGCGTAATTCATCATGGCTAAAGGCATCGAAGTTGCGAGCTATGACCCTAAAAAGGTCAACGTCATTGTCGGGGGCCGCACCATCACCGGCTTTGCTGCTGATGGTGTCGTGTCCGTCACCAAGAACGAGGACAGCATCACCCCCGCCGTAGGCGCAAAGGGCGACGTGACCTACTCCGAGAACGCCAACGAGAGCGGCACCATCGCTATTACCCTCATGTCCACGTCTTCCAGCCTGTCCTATCTTCGGGAGCTGGAGGCGAAGCGTCGGGCCGTCAACGTGACGATCTCCGACGTGAACGACGCGGACGCGTTCACCCTCAGCGCGGACAACTGCCGGGTAATGAAAATGCCCGACCTCACCCGCAATAAGGAGCAGAGCACGATCACCGTCAACATCTATGCACCGTCGGTAGTCCCCCGCTAAGGGGGGCTACCCATGAAAGGCTATCCCAACTGGCCGAACAAACCAAAATCACTATCTGAAAGGGGCTACCGAAAATTTATGGCTAAGCAGAAGAAAGTCACCGTCAACGGCGAGGAATACACCCTCCAGTCCGTCTCTCCCACCTGGTACTTCGGCGTCAATGACGATTGCGGCATGACCGGCGGCGGACGCCGGGACACCACCAAGTACATTGACACCATGCTCAAGAACGTGGTCATTTCTCCCGCCGAGGTCAAGGCCGACGGCATCAGCTACTTCGATGAAAAGGATGACATCAAGACCCCGGAGAAGCTGATTAAGGCCATCGAAACCTTTCTGCGAGAGTGAGCTTAACGTAGACCGCGCAATCAGAAAGGCCAAGCGAAACCGGAATATGTGGGTCCTCATCTTCACCGGCGGCGGCCTGTGCTATGCCGACTTCAAGGGCATGGACCTGGCTGAGTACCAGGAGGCGGTGCAGGCCCGCATACTCTACAACGAAGACTGGAGCAAGCAGCGGGGCGAGTGACCCCGCTGCTTTACTTTTTGCAGAAAGGGGGTGGAGCCAATGGCAGACAACCGGGAGCTTACCTTTGGCATGGACTTTGGCCTGGATGACGCGATAAACCGCCTGGGCGAGACGATAGACCGCCTGGAGCAGATCGTGGACCGCGCCCAGGACGTTGAGGACGCCGCTCAGGATATGGGCGCTCGCGTCCGCGCCGGTACTGACGCGATCAGAGACGGAGCCAGAGATGCAGGCGACGCCCTGGATGACCTGGAGGATGACGCCGACGATGTAGGCACCAGCTTCCGGGATATTGGCAGAGAGGCGGACAGCTTCGGTGCTGCCGTAGGAAAATCTATGGGCGCTGCGGCCAAAGAGACCAATAGCGTTTCCAAGACCATCAAGGCCGGATTTGACGGGGCCATAGGCTACTCCCAAAAGAAGTTTTCCGACTTCACCGGCAAGGTGAAGACCGGAGTAAAGGGCATCGGGACCGCGTTCACGCACCCGATAAACACCATCCGGGGGAAGTTCTTGAGCGCGGTGGAGGCCGCTGCCGACAGGATTAACAATGTGGGCGATGAGGCCGACGATGCGCGAAAAGACCTGGACGATATGGGGGATGAGGGCGACAAGGCCGGAGGCGAAATCAAAGAGGCCATCAAGGGCGCCCTCGCCGCCTTTATCGGCTTTGAGGCAATCCAGGCCGGTATTGATATGCTCAAGGAGCTGGGCGCGGCGGCCATCGAAGCAGCCGGGTCCGCTGAGAATGTGGGCCGGAAGTTTGAGGCCAACTTCTCAGGCACCGACGCCGGGGAGTGGGCAGAGAACTACGCCGACGCCATCCACCGGAGCAGCGATGAGGTCAAGTCTTTCATGGTGTCCAATAAGGCCCTATACGGGGAAATGGGCATCACCGGGGACGCGGCCGCAGAGCTGTCCAAGGCCACCACGTCCCTTGCCTATGACTTCGGCAACGCCTTTGCCATGGATGACACCGAGGCCCTGGGCGTGGTCCAGGACTACATCAGCGGGAACAATGCGGCACTCGAAGAGTACGGCATCCACATTGATGAAGTGGCCCTGAAAAATACCGCGCTCTCAATGGGCCTGGGAGACCAGATAGACGAAATGGACGATGCTACTCTGGCCCAGGTCCGCATGAATGCCCTGCTGGGGCAGACCGAGAAAATCCAGCAATCGGCGGCCAACAGCACCGGCGGCCTGGTGAACAGCACCAAAGACCTCAAGGGCATCTGGAGCGAGTTCATGGCCGACGCTGGCAGCCGGTTTACGCCGGTCATCGAAAGCCTGTTCAGCACCATCCTGGATAGCTGGCCGACCATAGAGCCGATGCTCATGCAGTTCGTGGATATGCTGAGCAACGGGCTTGCCCAGGCTATGCCGGTCATCACGGAGCTGGGCATGACCCTGTTGCCCGTCCTAACGGACGTGCTGGGGACCGTGTTCGAGGCCGGCCTCCCACTCTTGCAAGTGTTCGGAGACCTGGCGCAGACCATCCTACCGCCTGTGGCGGACATCATAGGCATGATAGCCGAGACCGTCATGCCGCCCCTGGTGGACATCCTGAACACCCTAAATACCTCCATCATTCAGCCCCTTGTGCCGGTCATTCAAAAGCTGGCCGAGGCGCTGCTACCGCCCATTGCGCAACTGCTGGGCCTGATCTCCCCCATCCTGGAGGCCGTAAGCCCTGTGCTTGAGGTCATCGGAGATGTCCTGGGCGTCATCGCTGAGGTCCTGGGCAAAGTGGTAGGCTGGCTGGCCGACGGCGTGGGCAAGGTCGTAGGCTTCTTCTCTAACCTGTTCGGCGGAGCCAAGGACAGCGAAGAGGCGGTAAACGACCTGAGCGGGTCCATCAATGGCCTTGATGACGCCGCGAGCAAGGAGACTTCCCTTGTGGTCGATACGTCGCAGTACAAGGAGGAAGTCACCGGAGCAGCGGAGACCACCACCGAGGCCGTCACCGAAAGCTCCAACCAGGCCGCCGAGATAACCGACGTAAATTTCATGGCTATGGGCGCGTCCGCTACGGCGGCCTATGGGACCATGCAGACCGACGCGGAGACGGCCTGGAGCGCCATGCAGACCGCAGCCACCACAGGCACGGACGCCATCGTCGCACAGTTTTCCCGTATCACGGCGGCGGCCCGTGAAGCGAGCAACGCCTCCAATGTCCAGATAGGAGCGAGCATCCCGCACAACGCCGGAGGCACGGATAACTTTGAGGGCGGTCCCACGTGGATGAACGAAGAGGGCGGCGAGCTTGCCATCCTCCCCGGCGGCTCTGCCATCATTCCGGCGGACCAGACTGACCGCCTGATGAAATCCTACACCAACAACACGACCAACAACCGAAGCAGCCGGAGCGTCAGCTTTGCCCCCAGCGTCCAAATCACGATTGCGGGTAATGCCGACAGCTCCACCGTTGCCAACCTGAAAGAGCAGCTTCGCGCCCTGTTCGATGAGCTTTACCAAGAGGCCCAGGCCCAGGACTACACGGACCGCGCTATGCAGGCTGGCTTTGCATAAGGGGGTGCTACTATCTACACACTTGAGGGAAGAAAATGCGGAGTGGTCCGCTTCGAGCCTCTGACTACCGGCGTAGTGACCTCCGAGAGCGTGAGCCGGAGCAGCACGATCACCGATAACCCGGTTGAGGGCGGCTCCAATATCCAAGACCATGTTTTTACTCAGCCGTTGAGCTTCCAGATCAGCGGGACGGCCATCAATGGCGCGGACACCATCGCCGCCCTGCAAAAGATGTGGAAGAGCGGCGACATCATCACCTACACCGGGAGGAACCGCATCAGCAACCTTGTCATCCAGCAGCTCCAGAGCACCCACGACGCCAAGAACCGTGGGGGCTTCACGTTTACGGCCACCCTAAAGCAAGTCACCCTGGGTAGCTCCGTGGACAGTGGAACGGCCTCTACTATGGCCGGTATGGACGCTGCGGCCTCCGCGTCACAGCCCAAGGCAACCACCAAGGCGGCGCAGAAGTCTTCCTCCCAAACCTCCAGCACTAAGGCGGACGGCCTGAAAACCACCGTCTCCACCACGATTTCATCCAGCGCCTATATGTCCTATGTAAACAGCTTCAACAGCAAGCCGAAGAGTAGCGCGGGGCCAACGTCCCGCGCTACTCCCAGCAACACCGGGAGGAGGTAACGGACCATGCAGCTTATTGACCTTGGGCAAGAGGTTGAGTATATCGACATCGACGTGAGCAAGGTCCCCTACACCTTTTCCGTGAAACTCAGCGACAAGACCTATTCCTTTACCATCCGGTACAACGACACCGGCGGTTTCTTTACCCTGGACCTGTCTGTGACGGCCACCGGCGAAGTGCTTGCCTACGGAGACCCCATCCGCTACGGGCGGCCACTGTTCGGCCCCATTGAGGATGAGCGCTTTCCTTTGCCGGTCATCATTCCCTTGTGCCTCACGGGGGACGATGTGGACGCCGTGACGTGGGAGAACCTGGGGGAAGAGGTCAAGCTCTATCTCTTCGACAGGGAGGGAACGGAATGAGCTTCTGGATGAGAGAGGCCAGTCTCCAGATTGGGAGCAAGAAGTACAGTATGGACAATCTGTACTTTGAGTTTGAGGTCCCCTTTGAGGACAGCGACACCATCCAGACGGCCAAATTCAAAGCCTACAACCTGTCTGAGAGCACCCGAAAGGGTATCAAGCGCGGGGACGTTATCATCCTCAACGCAGGCTACGAGGGCGACGTGGGGGCTATCTTCGTCGGCCAAGTGAGCGCTTGCAGCCACAAGCACCAAAATACCGAGTGGATCACCGAAATCTCAGCAACCGCCGCTATGGACCAATGGCTCAACTCCAAGGTCTCCAAGACCTATGCCAAGGGCAGCACGGCGAAAGAGATTGTCTCCGATCTGCTCAATATCTTTGGGGTTGAAATCGGGGATTTTTCCCTCGCCACGAACAAGGTCTATGACCGGGGGCTGGTGTGCAACGGCAAGGTAAAGGACGAACTCAAGCGCATTGTGGTGAACGACTGCAAGAGCCGGTTCCTTATACGCAACGGGAGCGTCTTCATCAATGACCCGACTAAGGGCATCGCAAATGGCCTTGTCCTTACCCCTCAGAGCGGCTTGCTGCTGTCCGGGAATGAGGTTGAGGAAACCGTCATAGCCGTGGGCAGCGACAGCCAGAAAAGCAGCGCCACCAAGAGCGGAGAGGGCAACTATGTGACCCGTGAGTGCCTGCTCAATTACCACATCGGACCGGCTGAGCAAGTTGTCATCCAGTCTCATAGCCTCAACGGGCGCTTCATCGTTGCCAAGGGGAAGCACACCGGCACACCGAAAGGCAACTGGAAAACCACCATCGAAATGAAACCGGCGTAAAGGAGGGACCTTACCATGCCGAGACAAAACCGAAAGCAAGCCTATGAGGACGCCAAGAAACAGGCGGACGCGGCGGGCCTTTGCGTTGCGGACGTTGTAAAGGTCCTTGCCTTTGACGAGGCGGCCTTGACCGTCGATGTTCAGCCGATCACCCGTTATCCCGACGAAGACACATTCCAGACCAAGCCGCCGGTCCTGGCCGTCCCCGTGGCTACCATCTACGGGGGCGGCTTTGTCATCCGTCCTGTCTACAAGGCCGGGGACATCGGCGTGGTGGTCTACCTGGACCGGGACAGTGACGCCGTTATCGCTGGAGGTGCGGAGGCAGACCCCAACACCGAGCGCCTGCACAGCGGGGATGATGCTGTCTTTGTGGGCGGCATCCGCACCGGCGGCAACTCCATATCCGGCCTCCCCGCCGGGTCCCTGAGCCTGGGGACATCCGACGGCGGCGTGTACCTGTCCATCTCGCCAAGCGGCATCGACATCAAGGGGAATGTGACCATCACCGGGGACCTGACCGTTACTGGCGGCGTGGTCAACCTGAACTGAGGGAGGTATGCGCTATGCCTGGAGCTGCACGGCAAGGGGACGCCATACAAGGCACCACAGCGGGGGAGCACAACGGACACGCCACCCCGCACGGTCCCCTCCTTATCACGGGAACGATCTCCGGTGGGTGCTCCGGGGACGTTTTCATCAACGGGCGACCGGCGGCCTATGTCGGAAGCACCACAACCGAAAATGACGCCTGCTGCGGGAGCAGCCAAGGGAGCATCGCCCAGGGCAGCAGCAGCGTCTTCATCAACGGAAAACCCGCCGCCCGTATCGGGGACACCCTGGCCGCCCACAATGGCACCGGGGCCGTCTCTGATGGCAGCGGGGACGTTCTGATCGGAGGGTGAGATATGCAAGATAACTGGACCCTTAAAATTGACCCCGAAAGCAGAGACCTCATCCTCGATGACGCCGGAGCGCTGGAGACCATATCGGGCGATGAAACCACCGCCCAGGCCGTCCGGCTGACGCTGGAGGTCTACCGAGGGGAGTTCCCCTTTGACCCCACCCACGGCACGGAGTATGAGCGCATCATGGGCAAGAAGCGGAGCGAGCTGGAGGATGACGAAATCCCGGAGGTAATTCGGGACGCCGTCTTCCAGGAGCCACAGGTTGCCGAAGTGAGCGCCGTGGACTATGAGCTTGTGGGCCGGGGCCTGGAGGTCTCTGTGACTGGCCGCCTCCAGAGCGGCAATACCATCACTACGGAGGTGAGCACAGCATGAGCAATCAAGAATGGGGCGTGACCGAGCGCGGCTTCCACCGGCCTACTTACGTAGAGCTTCTGGACGCCATCGAGTACAAGGCGCGGGAGCTGTTCGGGAGCAAGGCCAACCTGACCGTCCGGTCCCCCCTGGGCATCTTCCTACGGATTTTCGCATGGATGCTGAACATCCTGTTCAGCCTCATGGAAGATGTCTACAATAGCCGTTTCGTTGATACGGCGGTAGGGACCAGCCTCTACAACCTGGGGAAAACTATCGGCTTGTCCCTGCTTCCCGCGCAAAAGGCGTCCGGCTACGTCGAGTTCACCGGCGCCGCCGGTACTCCTATCCCCGTGGGCTTCCTGGTCCGCACCGTGGCCGGATTGCAGTATGCAGTCCTGGCCGCCGGCCGCATCGACGATACCGGGAAAGTCACGTTGCCGGTCCAGGCCGTTGAGACCGGAGCGGACTACAACGTGGCCGCCGAGACGGTCAAGGAAATCACAAACCCCATGGACGGCGTGAGCGCCTGCACGAACCCGGCAGCCATCGACGGCGGGCGGGGCCGGGAAACCGATGAAGAGTTCCGGGACCGCTATTATCAGTCCGTGGACTATGCGGGCGGCGTCAACGCGGACGCCATCGCCGGTGAAATCATGCAGAACGTGGACGCGGTTTACTCCGCGATCTGCTACGAGAACGACACCGACGAAACCGACGCCCTGGGCCTCCCCCCGCACAGCATTGAGGCCATCGTCTACGGCGGCCTGGACGCCGACATCGCGCAGGCCATCTTCCGGCGCAAGGCGGCGGGCATCCAGACCTCCGGCAGCTCTTCTATCGCCGTCATCGCCAAGAGCGGACAGAGCATCAATATCAAGTTTTCCAGGCCGACCACCGTTGCCGTGTATATTCAAATCAAGAACCTGGAGACCAACAGCGACTTTCCGGGCGATGGGCAGGACCGCATCAAGGAGGCCCTGGTGGAGTACATCGGCGGCGATGTGAGGGGCGGCCTGACTATCGGCTCGGACGTTCTCTATATGGCCTTGCCCGGTGTCATCCTGTCTGTCCCCGGTGTGGTGGACTTCGACCTGGGCATCAGCGAGACCGCCAGTGACTACGGGGAAGAGAACATCGTCATTGACACCAGGGAAAAGGCCGTGACCTCGACCGACAAAATCACCATTGCGGAGGTGAGCTGATGAGCTACGGCTACCTGTCTCAAATGCTGGAGTATCTGACCGGGGCTTATGCCCGGTCGGACATCCGCAACAGCCGACACAGCCTCCCCATGGAGACGAACATCGGGCGCTTATTCGGGACCCTTGCCTGGGGCCTTGAAATCATCCACGAGAACGCGGACCGGCTCAAGCTATGGGATGACATAGACAATGCCAGAGGGTCCGTCCTGGACCGCTACGGGGCCAATTTCGGCGTCGCTCGCGGTGGAGCGGACGATACCTTTTACCGCCTGCTCATCAAAATCAAGATGATTGCGCTGCTTTCCGGCGGTGACATCGACACCATCATCTCCGCTGCGGCCTCGCTCTTCAACGTGGACGTATCGGAGATAGAGGTCCGAGAGCTGTTTCCGGCGAAAATCTGGATTTATGTCGATGAAGCTGTCCTGGACTATGAGCGCCTGGAGGCCGCGCCCCTGATAGCGGAGCTGATGAAGCGCATCGCGGCGGCAGGCGTCGGGACCCGTGTTTTCCTGCGGACCTACCACACAGCACGGTCCCGGAGCTATTACGCGGTCCCGGCGCTGATCTACAACGAGATTGAGGCGAAACCCCGGACAACCCCATTCCGCACGGCAACCTCCCGCAGCTATGTGGGCCTGGCCGTGTGGGAGGACGTGTCGATAACTGCATCTATGAAAGCGAGGTAATACCATGCCAAACAGAGAAATCCTGGCCTCTCCTGACATCGCGGAGAGCGAAGAGGGCGCGGTGCTGCTCAACAGCGGCTACACCGCCCTGGGCAAAGTCATGGCCGGGAGCGGCGGCATCCAGTTCACAAAAGCGGAGCTGGACAGCGGCGATCTCCCGGAGGGAACGGCGGTTGAGGACCTGACCGCCCCGGTTGAATATGCCGGAGACGCCATGATTGCCAAGTGCGAGAACACCGGCACCGGCGAGGCTACGGTGGTGGTCCAGGCTACCAGCGTGGGCGTCGAGACCGGCTTCTACGTCAAAGGCGTCATGCTCTACATCAAGGACCCGGAGGGCGATGGAGACGTTGCCTATTCCTATCTTCCCCTCCAGAGCAAGCCGGAGTGGATGAGGCCCCAGGGCAGCCCGGTAAACAAGATGGTGACTTTCAACATCATCAACATTGTGGGCGCGGCGGCGAGCGTTTCGGCCATCATTGACCCGGACGCCCTGGCCCGCGTGGTGGACCTGGAAAAGTATGCGCTCCTGGGCCACAGCCATGAAATCAGCGACGTTTCCGGCCTCGCCAACACCCTGAGCGACCATGCGGCCGCAATCGGCCTACTCAACGATCTGGTGTCCGGCGATATGCCCGGAGGCATCAACAAGACCGCCGACTTTGCCACCCTCGCCGGTATCGCCATGCGCGACGGAGTTTGGAGCCAGACCGGACGCTCCATCACAGCATGACGGGGCTACTTTGCAGCCCCGAAGAGGCGAGCTGTCTTATTCCGAACCTTATCGCAGAGCTGGAGACCCCTTGCCCCTGCGAGGGCCTGGAGGGGCTTGTGCTCTGCGGTTTGGGATATAAAGGCCAGAGGGTCACTATCCGCGTCCGGCCCGGCGTCCTCGAAGTGGACGGCGTACCGGCTGATGAGCTGGAGGCCCTGCGTGAAAGGAGGTGTCCTGTTTGCAGAACCGGCACGGTGAACTCACCATCATCTGCAAGGCAAAAGACCTGGTAAACCATACCTTGCAGCTCACGAACAACACTAAGCTGTTCCCTAAAAAGGTGCGCTTCACCCTCTGCCAGAGGATGCAGAACCTCTCAATCCAAATCCTGCATGACATCATAGCGGCCAACGAGATATACTCTCGGACCGTCGCTGAGATGAACACGCGCCTTGACCTCCAGAAAGAGGTCTTGACCAACTGCAAGGTCTTCCTGAACTTCCTGGATATAGCTCTGGAGCAGGGGTATATCGACATCAGGCGGTGTGAATATTGGACGGGCCTCACCACCGACGTAAAGAACCTTGCCGCGTCGTGGCGTAAAAAGGACGCCGAGCGCTTCCGGCAGCAAGTTCAGACCGGCGGCGCACGGCGATGATTTGAGAGGCCGCGGGTGCGTCCTGTACGTGCATCCCCCTGGGTGTGCCTTGTCCGCTCCCCGAATTCGTCGAACGCGAACAACGTGCGCTACGTGAACTCGGACGGGAGCCTCAACAACAACAACGCGTACAACGGCAACAGGGGTGTGCGCCCGGCTTCGGTGGAATACCGTGACCGAGTAACCCGAAAGGGAGAAAGCAGAAGCCCACCATCAAAGGAGGACGTATCCGGTCCCGGCCTGACAGGGCAGGGATAAACACATAGCGCCGACGCGCTGAGGCTCGCCCATTGGAGCTTCGGCGCTACCAGCGGCGCAAGGAGCCTATTATGGAACAGAATTTTGAAGTCGTTTATGACTTCGCTAATCTCTATGCGGCGTATCGGGCAACCAGGAAAGGCAAGCGATGGAAAGACTCCGTTGCCAAAGTGGAGCTGAACACTCTGGAGGCGATCACCGTCCTGCAAGCTGAGCTGCGGGACGGTCTCTACAAGCCTGGAAATTACCATGAGTTCTACGTCTTTGAGCCAAAGCGACGCCTCATCCAGACGAACAGCGTCAAGGACAAAATCGTGCAACACGCCTTTTGCGACAACATCCTTTACCCCGTCCTGAGCCGCCCCTTTATCCTGGATAACTACGGGAGCCAAGTCGGAAAGGGAACCCACTTCGGCCTCGACCGCCTCCGTGACTTCATGCGGGAGTATTACCGGAAGCACGGGAGCGCCGACGGCTGGGTCCTGAAAGCGGATGTCCGGCACTACTTCGCCAGCATCCGGCACGACATTCTCAAGCGAGATGTCAATAAGCTGCTCACAGACCCACGGAGCCGGGCCTTGTCCGACGCTATCATAGATAGCACCCCTGGTAATGTCGGCATCCCCATAGGCAATCAATCGTCCCAGGTGTACGCCCTATTGTATCTGAATGAACTCGACCACTACGTCAAAGAAGTCCTCCGAATGCGGTACTATGGCCGCTACATGGATGATTTTTATATCATCTGCGAGAGCAAGGAGGCGCTTCGTGAAGCGTGGAGGAAAGTCGAGCAGTTCTTGACCCCGAGAGGTCTTGAGCTAAACCAGAAGACACAGATCTTCCCCTTGCGGAACGGCCTGGACTTTTTGGGCTTCCACACATACCTGACCGACACCGGAAAGGTAATACGGAAAGTTAGGCGTTCCAGCAAAGACCGTATGAGGCGCAAGCTGCGGAAATACGCGGTGATGTATGAAAACGGCGCTATGACCCGGAAGCAGATTGAAGAGAGCTACCAGAGCTGGAGGTCTCATGCTTCCCACGGCCAATGCCGGGAACTCATCACCAAGTACGACGCGGTTTGCGCCTCCATCTTTGAAAGGAGTGTAAAGTCAAACCATGCCGCAGAAAATCAGCGCCCTACCCGTAAAGGCGAAAGTGCGGGACGCAAAGACTAAGTATTACGGCATCCCCATCGGCTGGGAAATCGGTGATAAAAACCACGCAGGCTATCCGGCCAACAGCACAACCCTTGTGGCCGAGAGCATCATCAAAATCTGCTGCTTCGACGCTATGGAGAGCGACGGCATCTTGGACCGGGAGAGATACGGCAACAACCGCTATTCCCTGGCTAACATCCGCCAGTGGCTCAATAAGAGCGGGACCGGCTGGTATCAGGCCCAGCACAGCTATGACCGGCCCCCGTCCAATTCCTACGTCTGGAACGGCCACAACGCGTACGACGCACAATCCGGCTTCCTGACCGGCTTCGGCGCGGAGATGCTGGCCGCGCTGCTCACCACCACCCTGACCGTCGCAAAGCCCAGCACGGACGGCGGCGGGTCCGAGACCGTCCAAGACAAGATTTTTCTGCTGTCCATGGCAGAGGTTGGCCTCGGTTCGGAGAACGGCGTCGCGGAGGGCACGAAGCTGGCTATGTTCAGCGACAACGCAAGCCGCCAGTGCAAGCCCACAGCTCAGGCCGTGAGCAACAGCGAGTACACCAATAGCAGCTTGAGCGCGTCGCAGTTCTGGTACTGGTGGCTCCGCTCCCCGACTTCGTCGTACGCGAACGGCGTGCGCTGCGTGAACTCGGGCGGGGGCCTCAACAGCAGCTACGCGTACCTCGGCGACAGGGGTGTGCGCCCGGCTTTGAATCTGTCCTCTGACATCTTGGTATCTGATACACCGGATGGAGAGGGGTACTACACGATTATCTGGAATAACGCCCCCACCACGCCCCCGTCCATCACCGTGCCGGAGGACGTGCGGAGCGGTAAAGGTCTCACCGTCTCCTGGGCGGCGTCGGTGGACCCGGACAGCGACGCCGTAAGCTACGAGCTTGAGCGGCAGTACAATAGCGGCGCATGGTCCAAAATCTACGACGGGGCTGCGACGCAGTTCAGCGACACGATCACCACGGCGATGAACACGGTAGCCTACCGGGTCCGCGCCAAGGACAGCAAGGCCGCGTATAGCGCATACACCACCAGCCCCACCCGGACCGTCACCCACAATGTAGACCCGACAGTGAGCGGCAGCGATCAGCAGCTCGGCGTGGTGACTACGCCGCCCTCGTTCCAGTACACGGTCAACGACGGGGACGCCGGAGACACGCTCACCATCGTAGAGAGCCTGGATGGTGTGACCCTTAATACCATCACCCCGGCAGAGCGGAACCACCAATACACCTTTGCGCTCACGGCGGCGCAGTTCGCCGCCCTCACTGGGCCGCACACCATGACTATCAAGGTCTCGGACAGCGCCGGGAACAGCGTCACCCGTACCATCACCTTTACCCGGTCCGTCTCCATCATCGACTTTGACTGGAAGGTGGATGACACCAGCGCCGCCGCTCAGAAAATCCTTGTCTCCATGCGGTACAACGCCCACGAGGACGGCGTGACAATCCAGGTCTGCAACAACTACAACGACGAAGAGCCGACCTGGGAGACTGCACAGCTCGGCCTCAAGCACATTTTCAGCAATTCCGCGAAGACTGCGGATAGCTTTGCGGTGGGTGTCCGCGTCCAGATCACCAAGGTCGGAGGGTATGAAAGCATCGCCTGCTACTCTCTGTCCGCAAGCTACATCTAAGGGGGAATGACTATGAGAAGTCTTGACGAAGCCCGCGCCTACCAGAAGCAGGAAAAGAGCGTGGACACCTATGAGCTGTGGGCGGCCATCCTTGCCACCCATGACGCTCTGGTGGAGATGGGCGGCCCTGGCCTCCCGGAGCTTCATGTGAACCGGGCGCGGGCGAACCTCATCCGCGCCGGACAGGTTGAGAGCGGAGACTACACCGACGCCGAGCTGAAAATCATCGCGGCGGCGGACGGCACCCGCATCTGGAGTGCCACCATGGGGACCATCTTCAAGGATGAGCCTATCGTGGGGCCGGACAGCGAGCTTTACATCTGCACCACGCAGCACCAGGCGCAGGCGGATTGGGCACCTGGAACCGTGGGCGGGCGGACGTTGTTCCGTCCGCTTCGTAGCGAGCCGGAGGAACCCGGAGGGTATCTGGACTTCATGTGGGGCGAGCACGTCCCCTACGGAGCGGTGCGCCGGGACCCCGTGGACCAGAAGCTCTATACCCCCATCAAGGAGGCGGGCGTCACGCTCTATGAGCCGCACTACCCCCACCTGGTCCCCTCTGAGTACAAGCTCTACGAAGAAGTAGAGCCGGAGCCGGAACCCGAACCGGGGCCGGAGCCGGGGAATGTCCCGGATTGGGATGAACTGGAGGCCAATCACACGTTCCAGGTAGGCGACCATTTCACCCACGACGGCACGGAGTATGAGGTCCTGCGTGTCTTCACCAAGCAGGATGGTTGGGCGCCCCCGGCGCTCCTGGACGACTACTACAAGGTCGTGACGGAGTAAAGGGGTGAGACCAATGGAAGTAAACATCGGCCTGGGCCAGATGGTGCTTGCTTTTGTCGCGGCTATGGGTATTCCGAGCGCGATCATGGGCCTTATCATCTGGCGTCTGGAGCGCCGTATCGACAAGCGGGAAAAGGAACAGGCGGCCCAGGAACAGGGCCAAAAGGACCTCTTCGTCCTGGTTGTCCAGGGGACCAATGCCGCTATTGCCCTGGGGGAAGCGACTGCAAGGGCCGTCCAGCGCATCCCCGACGCCCACTGTAACGGGGATATGCACGACGCCCTGGACTACGCCGCCGACATCAAACACAAGCAAAAGGACTTCCTCACCCGGCAAGGCGTTTCCTCCTTGATGGACTGAGGGGGACGCTATGGCTGGTAAGTATGAGGGGAAACGCGCCAAGACGCGCCGCCCATGGGAGTTCAAAAAGAAGCTCGCTGCGTGGGCCGTCCTTATTGCCACGGCCACCGCCGTAGCTTCCTACATCCTCGCCTACCTGGACAAGCAGACCGCGAGCGATGTTACCACCACCATCTTTACCGCCTGCATCGGCTATCTGGTGAGCTATGCGGCGGCATCCACCACCGAAAAAGTCAGTCGAAACCGCCACGGGCTGGACGCTGACGGAAACCCATTCCAAACCAACAACACAGAGGGCGGGTCCGACACCAGCGGACCTACACTCGGATAAAAACAAGGAGGATTTATCATGTACGACATCACCCCTATCATCGAAGCTGTGGCCGCTCTGATCGGCGTCATCGTTACCTGTGTGCTCATCCCGTTCATCAAGTCCAAGACCACGGCATCCCAGCAGGCGGAAATCAACGCCTGGGTCAAAATCGCCGTCTCCGCTGCTGAGCAGATTTTCAAGGGCAGCGGGCACGGAGAAGAGAAGAAGCAGTACGTTATTGCCTGGCTGAAAGAGCGCGGCGTCACTGTGAATGAGAATGAGCTTGACGCGCTCATCGAGGCCGCCGTCTATGAGCTGACCCAGGGCATCATCCCTCTGGAGGGCATCGCCATTGAGACCACTACCGAAGTCAGCGAGGACAAGGAGGAAACCAACCATGAGTAACAGCAGCCTTGCGACCTATACCCTCATCAGCCCCAACAAGAACAGTCCCCGCAATCATAAAATCGACACCATCAGCATCCATTGTTTCGTCGGCCAAGTGACCGCTAAGCGCGGGTGTGAGGTCTTCCAGCCCTCCAGCGAGCAAGCGTCCTGCAACTACGTTGTGGGCTATGACGGCTCCATCGGCCTGTGCGTGGAGGAAAAGGACCGGAGCTGGTGTACCTCCAGCTCCTCCAACGACCACCGCGCCATTACCATTGAGACGGCCAGCGAGAACAAGGCCCCCTACAAGGTCACGGCGGCGGCCTATGCCGCGCTGCTGGACCTTGTGACGGATATTTGCCGCCGGAACGGGGCCAAGAAGCTGCTCTGGTTCGGGGACAAGGCGAAGACCCTTGCCTATGCCCCCAAGTCCGGGGAGATGGTGATGACCGTTCACCGCTGGTTTGCGAACAAGTCTTGCCCCGGCGATTACCTCTACAACCTCCACGGCGAGATTGCCGCCGAGGTCACGAAGCGGCTGGGTGGCAGCTCCAGCACCACCAGCCCCAGCACCGGCACCGGCGCATCCGGCAGCGCTCAGACAGCCGTAAACTACACGGTGAAAGTGACAGCGACGGACCTCAATATCCGTTCCGGCCCCGGCACCAACTACGGCAGCAAGGGCGCTATCAACCCCGGCGTCTACACCATCGTTGCGGAGGCCGGCGGCACCGGCGCTTCCAAGTGGGGCAAGCTCAAGAGCGGAGCCGGGTGGATTTCTTTGGACTACGCCACCAAGAACGGCACCAGCAGCTCTACGGCGTCCAAGGCCGTGACGGTGGGCAGCACCGTCACCATCCAGGCCGGGGCCGTCTACGGCGGCCTCGCCACCTCCAGAGGGGCCAAGGTCCCGGACTACGTGAGCGGCAAGAACCGCCGGTACACCGTGAAGCAGATCGCCACCCACAAGGGGGTCCAGGAGGCGCTTCTCAAGGAAATCACGTCCTGGGTTGCGCTGTCCTACCTGACCGTGGTATAATCTGCGCGTGGAATTGTTTTGGCATTACGCCGCCTGAAAGCGGTGGAGACTATGGAGAAACGCCGCCATTTGGAACCGGCGAGTAGACCGGAATACCGCGAAAAATAGCCCAAAACATCCCCCGTCAATCGAGTGGGAATAAAGTACAAAAGCCCCGCAAGCCCTGATAAATCAAGGGTTTGCGGGGCTTTTTCTGTTTCTGTGGCATTACTTTGGCATTAACGCATCAAATCATCCATCTTTTTGACCGCTTCATCGCTGGTGGTGGGGTACAGGTGTCCATAGGTCCGCAGCGTCGTTTGTATATCCTCATGGCCCAGGCGCTCTTTCACCAGCAGGATAGGCGTCCCCAGGTGGATGAGCAGGGCGGCGTGGGAATGGCGCAGATCGTGGAGCCTGATAGGGTCCATGTCGGCCTCCGCACACCCCTTGAGCATCGCCCGCCGGAAGTAGTGCTTCGTAAACGGAAAGAGCCGGTCATCCGGCTGGGGGTCGTATAGGGCGTTCTCATAGGCCCGTATCTCATCGCACAGCTTTTCCGGCAGCGGTATCACCCGGCGGCCTCGCTGGGTCTTTGGGTCCGTTATGACCTCTTCGCCCTCTACGCTCTGGAAGTTCCGGCGGACGGTAAGGGTCCGGGCCTCCAGGTCGATGTCCTCCGGGCAGAGCGCCAGCAGCTCCCCTATCCGCAGGCCGGTCCAGAACAGAACCGATAGGCCGGTCCGGGCGGGCAGTTTCTTGACGTGGGGGATGAATTGGTTGAACTGCTCCACCGTCCAGAATGACATCTCCTGGGCGTCTTTCTTGCCCACGCTACCGGCGAGGCGGGCCGGATTGATACCCAGGCCGTAGTATTTGCAGGCGTAGTTGAATATGGCCGAAAGCTGGTTGTTGATGGTCTTTGCATAGGTCGGGGCCACCTTGTCCGCGAGAAGCTGCGATTGCCACTTGCGAACGTGGGCCGGGGTAATCTCGTTGAGCGGGAGGTCCCCGAAGAACGGGAGGACCCGGTGCTCGATGAGATACCGCTTGTTCTGCATGGTGGTCCGCTTGAGACGCGGCTCCATGTCCCCCAGGTAGATTTCTGCGAAAGAGCGAAAGGTCATGTCACAGCTCCGGGCGCGGGTCCGCAAGAACTCTTCCTCAAACGCCTGGGCGTCCTTCTTGCGCTGGAAGCCCCGCTTCTTTTTGAGGCGTCGCTTGCCCTGCCAGTCGGTGTAGTAAAACGACGCGTACCATGTGTTCCTCAGTTCGTCTTTGTATGCTGGAATTTCAATCACCCTTTCGGAAGTCTCCCAAATTCATGCCAGAGCGGGTGCAGGACGGCCCAGGAGCCACGATAGGGGGTCTATGAATATACCAAGGACCCCCAGAACGGAGAAGCGCTTATAGGGCCTCCCACGGGCCAAATACGCACAGGCCCCTTTTCAGGAGACCCGGTAGGCCTCTGGCACGTTCTTGAGCCGGACGCCCTCGGACTGCTGGTAGTCCCGGATGAGCTGGGCGATCTCCACAGAGGCGGCGGGGTCCCCGGCTTGCAGCGCCTCCTGGTAGTCGCTCTGGAGCTGGGCAAGGTGGGCTGCCCTCTCCCTCCGGCATACAGGGCAGAGGCCGGAGACCAGGTCCGCGCAGTTTTCGATGGAGCCGCAGCTCCGGCAGCTCAGATAGCCGATAGGCAAGTTTTCCACAGTTCACAACCTCCAATACCGATGTACGCTCTATTCGCGCACGCGCACGCGCATAGAGGAATATTATAATTACTAAGTCTTATATACATACTGTCTTATTATGGGTCCTGATTAGGACCTCATTTTTTGGGTATTCAGTCCTGATTAGGACCCTATTTTTCAAAATAAGGTCCTGATTAAGACCTCATTTTTTGGGTGCCTGTTTTGGCAGGTTAGTTTTCAACAGCTTTTCCACAGAGTTTTCCACATCCTATCTGGGTCGAAAGTCCACCCAGATCACCCGGCCCTCCCGGCGGAGGACCCGGCTGCCTCGCTTCCCCCTTTGACCTCGCTGGAGACTGGCGAGGTCATCTCCTGGAGGCGGCCGAGCAAGAGCAGCTGCTCACGCTCTGGTAGCTGCTCATAGAGCTCCAGCATCTCGCGCCCGTTCTCGGACATCCCGGGGGCGGGCGCTTTTTCTGTTTCCTCAGATTCGGGGAGAGAGCCGTCGGAGAGGGTCGGTATCGGAGATATAACAAGTATTTCAGTTCCTGCTGGGCTTCCAGCTTCATCAACATCAACATGGAATGCACTAACAATTCGGGCAAAAGTGAGATCGTCAACACCAGAGGCCATGCCAACAGCTATCTTGCTGGCCATATCAGATATGCTGGATAAAACAGCCTGCTTATGCTTGAGTATTACATCCCATTTGCTGAATACCCCAGAACCAAGAATGAAGTCGGTAGGTATGTCGAGCGCCGATGCGATGGCGGCTATTCTATCCGCCGAAGGCATATTTCCGAGTTTCATTCGGTCAACAACGGATTTACTAACGCCAGCAATCGAAAGCAGTTTATTGATAGAAACGCCTCTCAAGGAGGCTGCCCAAGTAATTCGCTCAGCAGCGGAGCGTGCAAGATCGTTTGAATTCATGGAAGACCTCCAAAAAATTTTCCTCAAAAATAAGGAATTATCTTGACTTCCTCAAATTTGAGGAGTATAATATAGACATAAAGAAAAGCCAAAAAAGTTAGATAAATGGGGTGAGACGATGGATATAGGCTGCCGTGCCAGAATCACGAAGGGCGCGAGGTACGGAGGAAAAACCGTGGCGAGAGGGGCACTTGTTCCCTCTTACCTGATGGGAGAAGACTTCCTGATAACCGACCTCTCGGAAGTGAATGGCGAAAAAGAGGCATTCTTTGAAGCCCTAAATAGCTGGATTCCAGTGAAGTACCTGATTGAAGAACCTCGAAAAGACCAGAAACCCATCTGGAGAACCCCAGACGGACTTTCAAACACACGGCTATACCGAATCTGGTGTGGAATGAGGAACAGGTGCTACAACCAGAACCAGAAAAACTACCCGCTTTACGGCGGCCGGGGCATCCAGATTTGCCAAGAGTGGCTTGACGGATTTGAAGCCTTCTACTCATGGGCCATAACACACGGGTACCGTGACGGGCTCACCATCGACCGCAAGGACAATTCCAAGGGGTATGAGCCGGACAACTGCCGATGGGTAACTCAAGCAGAGCAAATCAAAAATCGACGCCCCGTTGAAGAATGGAACCGGCCGGGTGCAACCGGCAGAAAGGAAAGCTAACCATGAACAATCACGAGATCAATGCCAAGCGCCGCTGGTCCTTCGACAGCGTCCGGGCGGCCTGCATCAGAAATCACCTCTACACCGGCGGCACCTGCGAGGAATACTCCGCTATGCTGGAGATGGTGGAAACCATGAACCCCACCTACGAAAACCTCTACACCGTCGCTTGCGACATCAAGAAGCACAGCGACGGCCAGACGATCACCAACGTCATGTTCATCCTGGAGCGCGAGGCCGTCACCACCACCTTCGAGATCGACGGCAGCGACGAGATTTGAGGAGGCGGTACCGTGAGAGACTGGAGAAGCCTCACCCAGGAGGAGCGCAGGGCGGAACGGGACAAGGTCCCTGGATAGTACGCCAGGAAGCAGCGCATGAACGCCAACCTGGCCGCGACGCTGGACCTGCTCAAGGATGACCAGTTCGCCCAGGCGAAGGCTTGGAAGGTTGCCTGGGGCTGCTACCTCATCAACACCCCGGAGGAGATCGCCGCCCACTGCCGGGCGGCGGCCCACGGGAAGAACTGAACCCGCCGGTGCAACGGCGGCCAAGTGCGAAAGGAGCTAACCAAATGTTTATTTTCAGAACCTCCAACCGAACCCGCTATGCAAGGGCTGTCCGCCACATGATGGACCACCCGGAGCGGTACGAGGTGATCTCAAGAGGGCGAGACTACTCGGCGGACATCAAAGGCCCCGCCGGGTGTGGATGGTACATCCACTACCTGAAAGTTTGAGAGGGAGGCAAGAGCATGGCAACCAACATCAAGGACAAAATCGCTAAGCTGCTGGCCCTGGCAGAAAGCCCGAATGAGAACGAGGCCAAGGCCGCGCTGCTCAAGGCCCGCGAACTCATGGCCGAGCACAAGCTCAGACCCGAGGACGTCAAAAAGGCCAAAAAGGAAAAGGTCATCCGCAAGGTCCTGGACATCACTTGCACCGCCATGACCAATCCCTGGGCCGCGTCCCTCTCCGCTGTTATTGCGGAGCATTACTGCTGCCGAGCCTACCGCTACCGGAGCGCCGGTAGCAAGAAGAACAAGATTGGCCTGGTGGGGCTGGAAGAGGACTTCGAGATTGCCCAGCGAATTGTGATATACGCCCATGAGTGTGTCATGGCCGGTATCAAGGCCCAATTCGTCAGGGACCCCAAGGACCCTCCAGGAACCTACCGCGAGAAGTGCAACGCCTATGGCTGGGGGTTTGTCCGGGGAGTGAACAAGGCTTTTCGGGAGCAGGAAGAGCAGCACCAGGAATGGGGCCTTGTGATGGTAGTCCCTCAAGCTGTGGATGACAGCATGGCCGACATGGGGAAAAAGACGCAGTTTGGCACTGAGCAGACCGGCGGCTGGCGCGACGCCTACCGCGCCCTGGGCTTTCAGGACGGCAGACGGTTTGACCCCGCATCCCGCCTGTCTGATGGTGTTCCTGGACAGCTTATGATTGGAGGTTGATGCCGATGAAGTGCAAGAACTGTGGGTGCGAAGTCATCTGCATCCGGTCAGGAGGGCGCAGCGTCGTTTGCGACGCCGCTCCGATCACCTACTGGAGCGTCCGGGATGGAGCCTCGATGTCAGAGATGTTATCCCTGCTGACCCCGAACGGGGAAAGCATCTACGGGACGCCTGCTGGAAAGCTGGAGAACGCCGTGGGTGTGGCCTACCACCCCCACACTTGCGGACTGTTGCCCATCTTCCACCGTGGCCGGGATAGCTGGAGCCGCCCGGTCTACGATGACGGAACGGGCCGCCTCCTGGTGGACGTGGACCCGCGAGCTGGCCGAAAACCGGACATCTGTACGAAGCAGGGCAACGCCTTTGACGGTGAACCCTGCGACCCGGTAGATGGAGATTTTATCTTCATTCCGCGCCGGGACACCTGGTAACAGTATATACCAAAACCACCCAAAAAACAAGCCGTATAAATTAGATACAAGGAGGAACCAAGCATGAGAACGGCAAACCGAGTTAAGCCGAAGACCGACTTCGGCATTGAGGTCCGGCTCTTCACCGCACAGACCGGAATGACGGTGAAAGAGCTGGCCGAGCGGTCCGGCGTCAAGTACACGACGCTGATTGAGACCACCACGGGCCGCTGTGCAGGCCACCAGCTCATCCCCATTGTCCGGGAGTACATGGCGAACTACGAGCAAAAGGAGGCATGACCCATGGCGATGAAGCCCCTCAAGACCGCCCACGATATGTTCTACTTCGTGGAGGACGTGATGCAGATTTTGGGCTACTCCAAGTCTAAGAGCTACAAGGTCATCAAGAGCCTCAACCGCGAGCTGGAGAACCAGGGCAAATGCACCTGTGACGGGCGCGTCATCAAGCGGTATTTCCATGAGCGCTACGGCCTGGATGAGCTGAACGCGTCCGCGAGACGGGGGGCGTAGCCATGGAGAAGAGCAAGAGACGCCGGAGCTATGCCCGCGCCTACTACCGGCTGTCCGTCCTCTGCCTTGCGGCCATGGTGACGGCCCGCCTCATTCTACTGATGATTGATGTTATCCAGCTTCAAATCCAGACCGCCGGGGCTTTTTCAATCCCCGCGAGCGCGGCAATCTTGGTATTCACCGGCTGGGAGCTGAAAACCTGGACCGGTCAAGGAAAGGAGAAAAAATCATGTGGACCTACAAGTGTGACCGCTGCGGAGCGGCGCTTGACCCCGGAGAGCGGTGCGACTGCCAGGACCGCCCGGCCAAGTACAACGGCAAGCCGATCTTCACCCAGGAGAACTTCAACTACTCCGAGGCCAAGATAGGCGACTATGTGGAGCAGGCCGTTGTGGATGACGCCATGGACTGTCTGCCTCCGGCCTCGATGAGCGCCCGGTGCGCTCAGATGGGCGAACCGTACTCCCACCGGGAGGACCCGGAGACCGGGCGGCTCCGGCCTACTTACTACACGTTCAAGCGAGTGGCCGGAGAGTGGCCTAACGGTATCTGGCAATTCTGCGGCTGCTGCTTCCAGGGCGAGACCGTCCCCCGTGGCAAGGACCCGATCTACTGCTGAGAGGGGGCCGAAACGATGAAGCGAAGCTGCGGGGGGGGGTACTATGTGCAGGCGTCAGACCCTCACGACCCTGTCTCCGGCGGAACGGAGCGTAGCCGAGCAGCATTACCGGCTTGTGGAGTGGTACGTCAGACATCGGGGCCTCCCGGTGGATGAATACCTCGATGTTGCCGTGTTCGGCTATCTGCTGGCTGTGAAGCGGTGGTTTGCCCGCCCGGACCTTTACCGTTATGAGTTTACCACCATCGCCTGTGCTGCCATGCGGAGTGCAATCGGCAACGAGCAGCGCAAGCAATCCAGGCGCATTAAGACCGTGAGCCTGGATGACCCCATCCCAGGCACGGACGGCATGACCTGGGAAGACATCATCACCGAGGACCATCTTGTGTACTCGGCATAGGAGGAATAAGCGTGAAAATAACCTACAATCTGCAAGTGCTTCCCCAGCGGAAGAATAGCCGTAAGGACAGCGAAGAGACAACCGCGCTCAAGGCATTCCTCGCGGACAGCGAGAAAAAGAACATGGTCTTTGAGTACGATACCCCGCAAGAGGCTAAGAAGCGCTATGACAGTATGCGGAACTACCGCAACGCCAACAAGCTCCAGGACATCTACGATATGTGGCGAAGCGAGGCCCTGATCTGCATTGTGAAGACTAAGAAAGGAGCCGCGAAGAAATGAGCTACTACACCATCAATGAAGAGGCCGCCCGCACCGCCAACGACTTAAACAGCCACTATACCTACCGCGAGGGAAGCGCCACGGCTTCATACCGGAGGCAGGTGGATGAGGCTACCGAGCTGGCCGAGCGCCAGAAGAAGCGCGTGGACCCCATGTACCATGAGAAAATCGACCGGCTTCTTGACCTCTACTGTCGGAAATTGGCAGAAAATTTGAATGACAAGTATGCCATTGCCGCCCGCTGCCCCTCTATGCTGGTATCTGGCAGAGCGAACTTCCCAGTTCAAAAGAAAAAGAAGCAGAATGCGGCCGAAGAGCGCAGGCTCGAAGAGTGGAAGCACATCCAGGGCTTGCTTGATAAAATCCGCAGCGTCGGCACCGGCGGTATCAGCTCCGATGACCCGCAGGCCGTGGAGAAGCTGGAGGCGAAGCTCGCCGCCCTGGAGAAGAACCAGGAGATGATGAAAGCGGCCAACGCCGCCATCCGTATGAAAGACCCGGCCAAGGGAGACGCCAAGCTCGCGGAGCTGGGCTACACCCCGGAGGACATCGCCAAGCTCAGAGCGCCGGACTTCTGCGGGCGCATCGGTTATCCGGCCTACGCGCTCCAGAACAACAACGCCAATATCCGGCGCATCCGTGGCCGGATCGCAGAACTCAAGAAGCGGACCGAGAACACCCCGGAGGGCTGGGAGTTCGACGGGGGCCGGGTCGTGGTGAACACCGCGGAGAACCGCCTCCAGATCATCTTCGATGGGAAACCCGACGCGGACATCCGAACTGAACTCAAGGGAGAGGGCTTCCGGTGGGCGCCGTCGCAGGGGGCATGGCAGCGGCAGTTGACCGACAACGCCATGAGAGCCGCCCGCCGGTTGAAGTGCATCGCGCCCCAGGTCTGAACCATCTACCAAAATCATACCAGAAAGCGGGTGAATGAGAGTGGCTATCGCAGCAACAAAAAAGCCCCCCGCGTATCTGCGGGAGGCAAGGATGAGGGCTGGATTTGTCAGCCGGGGAACGGCGTCAACCGTTGTTCCGTATTCGCCGGAGACCATAGGACGCCATGAGCGCGGCGACGTGGAGATGGAGCCGGAAGACGCCCTGGTCTATGCAGAGTGCTACCAAAGCCCGGACATCCTACCCAGGTATTGCGCTACCTGTCCGGTAGGACGGGCAATCGGGAGAACGGCCACCGACCGCCCTCTTGCACATGCGACGCTCAGGGTCCGGCGGCTCATCGAGGACGGTCAAGACGTGGCCGACCGCCTGGAGGAAATCGCCTTTGACGGCGTGATAGATGCCTCCGAGCGGACCGACTTCATGGAGGCCCTGGACTTCCTGCGGAAGCTGGAAGAGAGTATCAACGACATCATCTTGATTGGCTTAGGAAAGGAAAAGGCCGCCCCCGGTGCAACGGGAAGCGGCCAAGCGCGAAAATAACTAACCTGGAATTATTGTAGCACATTCCTACCGGCCCTGTCAAGCCGAAAGGAGATTACCCAATATGGAAAATGCCATCGTCCAACTCAACAAGTACCCCAAGGACAAGTACAACGTCCTGGTCCCCGTCACCACCATGCAGGTAGCGAGCAACCTCCAGCGGATCACCGTCTCCGAGGTCCAGCTCGACGTCCGGCAGGACAGCTCCAACCGGGGGCCGAGCAAGGACATCTACTACGAGAAGTCCAGCAGCGCCTTTGCCATCACCAAGGTAGGCGGCATGAAGCTGGCTGCGGCGGCCAATATCAGCATCGTGGACACCGCCACCGAGCGGACCGAGGGCTGCCAGCGGTGCATTGAAATGGCGCGGGCCACCGGAAAGCCCAGGGTATGCGGCACCTGTGAGCACGTCCACGACGTAGCCGTCACCGTGACTATCCGGGTCCCGGAGCCGTCCGGCGGCTTCCGGCTGATGAAAGCCACCAAGGAGATTGACTGCACCCTGGAGGCCGCCGGGATGAAAGACGGAGCCAACGGTCAGCAGTTCCGGCGCTTCCTCCCCCACCGCACCGCCATGGCTGAGAGCAAAGCCTTTATGCGGGCTATCCGGGCCGCCCTGGGCCTGGCCGGGACCTACGCCTATGAGGAATTGAAAAAGCCCTTTATCGTGGCCCGCGTGGTCCCCAACCTGGACGCCCCAGAAATCAAGCAGGCCGTGGCGAGCAACTACCTCCAGTCGATGGGTATGCTCTTTGAGATGCCCACCCAGGCGTCCAGGGCGAGCCTCCCGGCGGCGCAGGCCGCCGAGACCGTCACCCCCTACGAGGATGAGGGGCCTATGCCCTGGGATGAGGCACCGGAAGAGCCGGAGGATAGCTGGAGCAGATCGCCGGAGTACGGAGCTGTCCCGGATTGGGCGGACCCGGAGCCGCAGGGCGTGTTCTGTTCGGAGTGCCGCCGGGAGATTACCGGCGGTCAGAGCAGGAATGGCCGTAAGTGGAGCGCGGAGGACATTGTGGGGTACAGTCAGCGCACCTTTGGGCGGGTCCTCTGCCCTGAGTGCCAAGAGAAGATGAAAGGAGCGCAGAGGAGATGAGCGTGATTGAATTTGCCCGGCAGCGCATGGAAGAGGAAAGCCGGGAGCCGGACGGCGGGGATTGCCGCTATTGGCGGGCCTACCTGGATGGAGCCTTAGCTCAGGCCAAGGAAGACGCGAGAAAGGAGGCGGACCATGATTAAGATACTGCACACCGGCGACATTCACCTGGGGGACCTGGCAGGCCCCACTAAGGACGGCGCAAATCTGCGCCGCCAAGACACCTTGCGGTGCATGGACGCCATTGTGAACAAGGCCCGGACGGAGGGGCCGACCGTGACCATCATCGCGGGCGATCTCTTCAATCGGTCCCGCGTGTGGGCCGATACCGCCCTGGATGACGTCAACGACGCCATTTCCCGCTTCATCGTCCCTCTGTGCGAGTACAGCGACGCGGTGGTGCTGCTGTTCGGCACGATGAACCATGATAACCCCCGCGCCTTTGAGGTCATCCGCAAGGCAACGCCGGACCTCAAGAACCTACACATTTACACCGAGCCGAGGGTGGAACGCCTGGTGACATCGGAGGGGCCGGTCCAGATCATGGCCGTCCCCGGCTTCGACAAGGCGCGGCTGCGCCTCTTCTGCCCTGGTGCCGATAAGGAGACGGAGAACCGGAACGCCACCGCCCTTGTCAACGACATCATCCTGGGGCTGGCTACGGAGCTGGACAGGAGCCTCCCCTCCATCCTCACGGCCCACTACACGGTAAGCGGGAGCGAGGCTGACAATGGCAGCACGTTCCTTGCCGGACAGGACGTGGTGGTCCTCCCGGCCACCATCGACGCGGCGGGCGTGGACCTGGCCTGCTTCGGCCACATCCACAAGCCCCAGCGCCTCAGCTCTACCACATCGGCCTACTACTGCGGAAGCGTGAACCAGCTCACTTTCAACGATGAGGGGACCGCTCATGGCTTCTGGCTGCACCAGCTTTCAGACGGGGACCGGAGCGTGGCCTCGGAGTTCCAGCGCACCCCGGAGCGAGTACACCGGACGGTGACGATGAAGCAGCAGGACGTGTCCGAATTCATCTCCAGCGGCACCCTCAATCCTGGGGATGTGGAGGGGCGCGTGGTCCGGGTCCGGTATTCCTGCACACTGGAGCAGGAAAAAGCCTTTAACCGGGCCGAGCTGCAAAAGCGCCTGATGGACGCCGGAGCGTTTTATGTGGCCGAGATTATCCCGGATGACGTGGAGGCCCTGGACGCCAAGGACCAGCTCACGGAGCACGACGGCCCCGCCGAGTGCTTGTCACGCTGGCTGGAGACCAACGACATCACCGGCGAGAAAGCGGCCCGCCTCATGGAGCTGGCCGCGCCGATCATCAAGCAGGCCGACGATGGACGCGAGGACAGCAAACACGCCGGAGCCTTTATGCCCCGGACGATTGAGGTCAAGAACTACCGGAGCTACACGGAGGCGGCCTTTGACTTCTCCCCGGTACACATGGCGATGGTGAACGGCCAGAACGGTGTCGGCAAGTCCTCTCTCTTCATGGACGCAATCGCGGACTGCCTCTACGAGCAGACCCGGAAAGAGGACATCGGCGGCTGGGTCCGCGACGGGACAAAAAGCGGCAGCATCATCTTTTCCTTTGCCCTGGGCGGGCAGGACTACCGGGTCATCCGCACCAGGACCAAGAGCGGGCGCGGCACCCTGGCCCTCCAGCGGTGGAACCCGGAGGGGGACGCCTGGGCAGATGAGAGCGACACTACCATGAAGCTGACCCAGGCCCGCATTGAGCGGCTGCTCGGTATGGACTGCAACACCTTTTGTAGCATCGCCCTCATCCGGCAGGACGCCTACGGCCTCTTCCTGGACGCCGACAGCGACCGGCGCATGGAGGTCCTATCTGCCCTCCTGGGCCTGGACATCTACGGCAGGATGGAGGACATCGCCAAGGCATCCGCTACGGAGCAGCGCCGTACCATCGCCGCCCTCAAGGAGCGTATCAACGTCCTGGGCGAGCAGATCAGCGAAAAGGATGAGCTACTGGATGAGGACATGGTGCTGTCCGAAGAGATGGACGAAGCTGTCCATGACGTAGCATCCGGCGAGGCGGACCTCCGGGCGCTGGAGAGTGCCGAGGCTCTGCTTGCCGAAGTGATACGGCAGGCCGAGGATAAGGACGCCCAGGCCAAGGAATATGACCGGGAGCGAGACAGAAAGGCTCTGGAGCTGGAGAAACTGGAGGGCCAATACCAGGACGCCCGCCACCTTGCAAACGGTCTCAGAGACGCCCAGGACGCCGCTGAGAGGGTCAAGGCGGCGCGGGCAAAACTCCAGGACCTCTCCCCCAAGGTGGACCGGGACAAGGAGCTGCTAAAGGAGCTGTCCCGCCTCCGGGATGAAATCGGCAAGGCGGAGCTGGACGCGGAGGCGGCCCGGAGAAAGCTCCGGCAGTACCAGGACATCATCGACAGAAAGCCGGACGTGGAGGCGGCCCAGGCCGCGCTTGACGCCCTGGCCCCGGTAAAAGCGGAGGCCCAGGAGCGGCTTGCCAAGTCCTTTGAGACTACTAAGGCGCTGCTGGCCGCACGGGAGGCCAAAGACAAGCACCTGGCAGACAGCCGGGTCCGCATCGGGGAGCTTCAATCCCGCCTTGCGGCGGCTCAGGCCGAGGCCGGGAAGCTGGCCGACAGCGGTTGCCCTGTGCCGGAGACCGCTACTTGCAAGTTCCTGGTGTCCGCTGTGGCAGCTCAGGCCGCTATCCCGGAGCTGTCCTACTCCCTGGAGACCATGAAAGCGGAGGACCGCGCCCGGTATGAAGAGCTGACTAAAGCCTATGAAGAGGTCCTGGCAGCGCATGAGGCCCTGGGTAATCCGTCGGGAGACCTGGCGGAGCTGGAGGCCAAGGAGCATACCTACCGGACCATGACCGCCATCGCGCCGCAGATCGCGGCGGCAGAAGCGAAGCTGGAGGAAATCACCGCCTCCATCCAGGCCGCCGAACAGACCGCCCAGGACGCCAAGGAGCGGACTGTGGAGATTGACGCGGAGCGGGCGGCCCTGGGGCTGGCGGTCATCGAGTACCAGGCCGCGAAGAAGAGCATTGAAGACGATGAACCCATCGCCGGACATCTGGCCGACTGCCAAGCGG
>ENA-OURU01000639-OURU01000639.1-human-gut-metagenome-genome-assembly--contig:-NODE-639-length-51669-cov-5.661855_pt1 | contig 51669 bp, 41 predicted proteins | sample MGYA00242137_ERZ509064 | MGnify/ENA primary metagenome ERZ509064 (study PRJEB26280, sample SAMEA2338777) | human gut metagenome | biome: human gut; feature: human-associated habitat; material: faeces...
CCCGTAGGACCTGTGGGGCCAGGCACTCCTGCTGCCCCTGTAGGGCCCGTGGGCCCCGGCGGCCCTGTAGGTCCCTCTGCTCCCGCAGGCCCCGCTGGGCCGGGAACCGGACATAGCCGCTGGCAAGACCCACAGCAGGTCATTCCGAATCCTTTGCTGTTATGGCAATACATAGAACCTGAAACCTCCAGTTTCATCCTTTCCATATTTTATGAAATGCAAAATATATCGGTTCCGTTCCGTATTTGCCACCAAAGAGATGATCCAGTAAGCACCTAAGCAAGTTCAGACCACGCAATAGCGAGAAAAACAAAAAATACAACCGTTTTATCTAGTAATACTATAAAAAACCAAGGTCCACGGCAACCACCTTGGACCTTGGTTTTTGTTCACCAATCGCCAAAGCCACGCAGCATTTTTACTCCATGTACTTCCGACTAAAGTCCTGTGCTGCCAGAGGTTTATCATAAAAATAACCCTGCCCAAAATTGCAGTTCAGCGTCTGTACGAGTGTCTTGTCCGCCTGGGTTTCAATTCCCTCTGCCACTGTTACAATATTTAGCCTCTGCGCAAACTGGATGATTTGCTCCAGAATGATCCGGCGCCGTTCCTGATCTTCTTCGGATGCTTTCCGCAAAAATCCTCGGTCCAGCTTCAGTTCATCGATCTTAAGCTGATACAGCATATTTAAGGAAGAATAGCCGCTCCCAAAATCATCCATGGAAACTCGAAAACCGCGTTCATGCAGCGCATCAATCTGATGATTGAGTAATTCGAGATTATCCGTCTCGATCCCCTCCAAAATTTCCAGGGTAATAAGTTCAGCAGGGATCTCATATCGGTTAAGAATCTGCATCAGATTATCAGGATAATTCAAATCGGAAAACAATAATTTTGATTGATTGACGGAAATGGGTATTGGCGTAATACCTTTGTCTATCCATGTTCGCAATTGAATACAAGCCTGTTCAATCATATAAAGATCCAGTTTTATACAGAATCCGTTTTCTTCAAACAGCGGCACAAACTCTCCCGGAAGGCGATACGTTCCATTGGGATTCTGCCAGCGAACCAAAGCTTCCGCACCCACCAGCTTCCCAGTTTTCATATCAAATTTGGGCTGCAGGAACAACTTAAATTCCTGGTTCTGCAGCGCGGGATACATCTGACTTTCTGTACTGTTTCTCCTACGCACTGCGTCATGCATAGGTTGATTGTAAAATGCTATGTCAATGTGGCGAATATGCTCAATACTCTGCATAGCAATCAGCGCTTTTTCCCGGTCTCCTTCTACCGCAACACCGGCATATAGCGATAAATCATAACTGTATTCGCTGTCGCACAATGCAGCCTTACTGATATGATCAATGAGAGCTTGCAGGCGCTGCGTGATATGCGCTCCGTCTGTATCCATGAGGAGAAGGTAGAACAAGTCCGCCGTGTCGCGGCAGAAGAATTCCCCTTCCTGCATCATACCTTCCACCATATCTTTTAGATAGCACAGCACTGTATCGCCCCGTCCCTTGCCAAAGAGATCATTAATGCTTTTAAAATTGTGGACATTCAGCGCCACAGTACTGTGCGGCTTGTGCTCATACAAAACCTGACGATAGTTTTGATCAAACCGCACAGTATTTTCTGCACCAGTCAGAGGATCATGGTATGCAATTCGGATCAGAGATTTCGTGTTTTTTCGAAAAACGTAATATCCGCTGTAAAGAAGCACGTTAACGAGAACCACCAGCAGCAACGCAACAATTCCAAAAACAACCATGATATTTTTAGAAAACAGTGTGGTTCCCCATACTCGGTTCGCACAGAACAGATACCAACCGTTAATTTCCAGCGGTTCCAGATAAAAATGGCACTTCTCGCCGTTATAAGTATATTCTCCCAGAGCAGGCTCACCCGCCTGCAGAGCAGCACGGGTTTTTTCCTTGGTTTCCTTGGTTAGGATCGTACCGTCATAGATGTTCTGTACTTCCTCCTGCACCAGGGTGTTTTCCGATCGGACCAGTATGTCCCCCTTGTCGTTGATCAAATGGACATAGCCGGCTCCCCCCATGACCGATTTGCCATTGGCAATGTCGGTAAAGATGTCCAGCGTATCACTAGCCGCCAGCACTCCCACCAGTTCTCCCGCATGGTATACCGGAACTGCATACACAAAGAGTTTTCCGTCATATACCTCGCTGTCAAACATTTTTGAAACGGCACTTTCCCCCTGCAATGCACTCTCTATTGCCTCGACAGACTCAGGATGGCAATCTTGCAGAGTAATGTCGCTCCAGAAACTATCCCCTGATGTATGCATGATCCCCGTGCCATCTTTACGCATATAGACCACGCTGATAAAGTCGTTGGCAGAATTGATTGCCGTCAGATTCTGCTGCAATCGCTCCGGCTCATTGGTAATGGTACTGACCTCATAAGCCTTTGACAAGGTTGTCAGAATCTGCAAGTTCTTGTCCATTTGTTTTAAAAGGCGAACACGATATTCGGCTGCTTCGGCCTGTATCTGTGTATGCTCCATCCCATGAGCAGATTTCATCATATATCCGACAATCCCCAGTGCAAGCGCGCTCAACAGCAAGCTGCCGATGACTGTAATTGCCAAAATTCGAAATAACTGCTTTGTCAATTTTCTCTCGTCCATATCGGCCATCCTATGTCCTTTAAATCACAAAATTTGTTTTGTCTTTACACAGAAAGGCAATCTCTCATGGTTTGTTGATGGAACGTGGCTTTCAATTGCTTCATCGCCTCCCACTGGGGCAGCGGATAGGAAAAATGGAATCCCTGGATAACATCGCAGTGAATTTTCTGAAGTGCTCTGACCTGGTCGTCTGTTTCTACGCCTTCGGCTAAAATGGTCATATTCAGCTCATGCCCAACTTGAATCATCGCCTTTAGGACAGAAGTTCCGCAGGGGGTCATAATATGATCCACTAAGCCCTTATCCAGTTTTATCCCGTCGATGGAATACTTCTGCAAGTCATAAAACGATGTAAAGCCTTCGCCGAAATCATCCAATGCAATACGTACCCCGTATTCTTTGAGAGAGATTATATTCTGCTGAATCTGGGTCACATCTCGAACAGCCGCACTTTCTGTAATTTCCAGAATCAGCAATTCTCTTGGGAAGGTATATTGATCCACGATTTTTTTCACTCGGTCTGCAAAATCAGGTGAGGCAAAAGTCTCGCGCGAGAAATTACAGGATATGAAAAACGTATCTATTCTTTCTCTCCCCAAATCTTCCAGGAAGCAGCAAACTTCTTCAAGGCAGTAGTAATCCAGTCGGCTAATCATTTTTTCGCGTTCCATCAGCGGAATAAACGCACCTGGCATCAGCACCCCTTTTTGGGGGTGATTCCATCTGGTAAGAGCTTCTCCGCCGACGACCGAAAAAGACTGGGCATCCACATAAAACTGGAGGTACAGTTGGAATTCCCGATTGGAAAATGCCTGGTCAAGCCTTGCCTGCAGTTGTCTTTCTCGGGCAAAGGTTTCTACCATTTGTTGTGAACAGTAAAGGTGCCCTACCCCCTCTCTCTGTGCCTCATATGCGCCCTGAGAGGCCCGAAAGATCATTTCGTTCAAATCTCTGTCCTGCGGCCTGAGGGGATAAACACCTGCATATACATTGGACTCAAAAGGTTTCCCGTAAAGCTGCGTAAAGCTGCTGATCCTTTTCAAAACCACACCAAGCCACTCATCAAGACTGCTGGTACTGCCAGCCAGTTTCAGCAATACAAAGCCATGCTCTGACACGCGTGCTAAAATATCATTGTCCCCAAGATACTCCTCAAGAATCACCGCACAATAACGCAAAAACTCATCAGCTTCCTGATTCCCGCTGACTCTACGCAGGCGGTCTACATCCACATAGAAATAAATAAGCTGATATAATATCCGATTCTGATCGTTGACATATTGCTTATAATATCGGGTCAGATATCCCATATTGCCAAGGCCGGTAGTTTCATCGGTCTCTACATTCCGCTGTATACACCGAAGTTTTTTTCGATAACTTCGCACCAGCAGCACAATCGTAATCAGAAGCAGTAAAACCATTATGGCCAGAGACCCCATGGCCCAGTACATTCCCTGATGCACTTTCGGTTGCTCAGCCGTTTCCACTAAAAGCCCGGTGATCTCTTCCTGGGAAATGGTATCCGAGTAGGATTGCAGTTCCGCTTGAAAGGATTCCGGCGCTGCTGCCGTAAAATACAAACAGTAGGCGGATTCCATCTCGTTGTATTTCACCCGGAACAATGTAACTTGTCCTGAATTTTCCGGAATGGTGTCCTCCTGGCTATAGCCGGACAGCAAGTCTACCTGCATGTTCTCCGCCAACTGGCTGCGGCGGTCAGTTCCATCCGCCTGGTAATACACGATTTCATATGTACTTTGCTCAGAAAATTGCCGCAGCAATTGCGGGATAACACCTTCATAGGTCTGCGTATCAGGATCATAGTACTCCAACGGATACGCATCCGGGTTTCCGGCAACATAAATCAAACTCTTTTCGTCCACGGCTGGCTCCTCCGTGCTTACATTTTTATTCCTTTTTTCTCGCGAACAATGTCATATTATGGGTGGGACAGTCCGATTGGACAGCTTCCATCTGTTGCTCAAGCTCCTCCGACTGCTCGTCCATACCTAGGAGTAAGGCACGCAGCGTCTCTCGGATCTTGGCGACCTGGGTGCGGTACCGGTCCAGTTCGCTCACCATTTCAGCAAGATCCCTCTCCCATTTTTCCTGCTCTTTCTGCACTTTTTCAGAAGCTTCCCGCCGCAGAATTTCACCATACTGTGTTGCTGCTATCAATGTTGACGCAATTTCTATTTTCTCATTTTTCTGCTTATCCATCTGCTCTTTGAGAGTATATAGCTCCTCTTCCAGTTCCGCAATACGGGCCCGATACTGTTCCTCATTCTTTTTATATTGGTTGTCTTTTTCGGAAAGCTTTGCAGAAAATTCTTCCTCTGCCATAGTGATATATGTATAAACACTGGACTTTTTGTATCCCCAAAATCCCTTTTCCAACTGATCCAGCTTCATTTACCAGCTCACCTTCCTATTTAAACTGTATTTTTTTCCTTTCAATTCTTCCCCAGGAATGTTTCCTCTTTTTATACCCCAGCAGCGCTGTGGCGCGAACCCATGCCATGATCAGCCTCAAGAAAGAAACTTCTATAATACACAGGCCGATTGCCTTCAGTACATCGCCCACCGATAGCCTGAGATCAACCGTATGAATACGCGCAAAAAATGCTGTCAGAGACAAAATAGCTGAATATACCACATATATTCCAAAAAACAGGATCATAAACGGCACATTGATCAAATCCACCATAAATGCCAGCACCACCGTTAGGATCCCAAACACTTCGATATAGGGAGAAAGCAGCTCATAAATCAAAAAATACAGATAGGAAATCAATCCTACCAAGCCATATTTGGGATTAAAAAACATGTGTCGGTGTCTCATCATACTTTGGAACAGCCCAATATGCCACCGTCTGCGCTGCTTACACAAATCCCCCAGTTTTTCAGGTGCCTGCGTCCAACATATCGCATTGGTAGCGTAACGGATCCGGTAAGGGATCCCGTTTTCCCGGCAATACGCATGCAGTTTGACGACCAGCTCCATGTCTTCTCCCATGGTAGTGGGATCATAACCACCCGCATCAATGACGACGCTTTTTTTAAACAGTCCAAAGGCGCCGGAAATGATGATACTTCCATTAAATTTATCAAAAAGAATCCGCGCCGCCAGAAACGAGCGGTCATATTCCAGCACCTGCATACAGGGAATGATCTTGTTGGGCATCCGATAGGACACTACCCGCCCATTATGTATCTCTGCTCCATTGCAGGGCCGAACCACACCGCCAACCGCCACAACATTACTATCTTCCAGAACAGGTCTTACAATCTTTTCCAAAGAATCATACTGCAGCACAGAATCAGCATCCATGCAGATAAAATAGGGATATTGGGCCGCGTTTATCCCCATATTCAATGCATCTGCCTTACCGCCGTTCTTCTTTCGGATCAAGGTGAGAGGAACCTTCCACTCGTAGCTCTCATAAATCACTTCTTCAGGCTGGCAGGGAATCTTTTTCTGTATAGGGCGGCTGATGGGCTGCATATGGAACGCCTTCTGCACTACTTCGGAAGTCTGATCTTTTGATCCATCATCCACAATGATGATCTCATATAATTTATACTCCAAAGCAAGCAGAGATCGTATGCTGGCTTCAATGGTAACTTCCTCGTTATAAGCAGGAACAACGATCGTGACCGGCACATAGTATTCTCCCAGCAGTTCATTTCTCAGCTTATTGCGCCGTTTCATTTTATATAGCTCCGATGAGCCCACGGTAACTGACAAAAACAAAAAGCTGGCATAGCCGATCATGTAAAGAACAAAAAAAGCTCCTACATAATCAAAAAACAGCTTATACGCATCTACCACTTACTATACCTCCAGCTCTTGCAGCTTGCGGGACTCCAGCCGATACAGCATCATTTCTCTGGCATATCGATCGTTGCCCGCAGCAATATCAATCACATCCGTATAATCCACCTGAAGGTGTTCCAGACTCTGGGCGGCCGCATAGCGAACATACCAATTTCCGCTGTGCAGTGCTTCTTTCAAGGCATTTATCGTTTCTTTATCCGGATAGGCCGCAAGCGAAGCTGCTGCTACAGTTGCATACTCCCACAGCGTGGAGTCCTTATCCTTTACAAATTTCAGCAGCCATTGCCGGGAAGGCTCATAATAATATTTTCCAAAATACCGAATCGCTGCCAACCGCAGTTCTTTATTCTCTTTCGGATCTTCCATGATCCCGTACATCTCATTCTGATAGTTTCCGGAGCGAAAACGGATGTAATTCAAAATAGCGTGCCGGGTATGGACAGTATAGCTGGGAAAGGCTTGCCACAGCAGGGCAGTCAGTTTCTCATGGTCTCCCCAATACGTAAGCAGCCCCTCCGTGAGCAGTTTCTCATGAAAAAAGACACTGCCATCGTCCTGAATACGGAATGCTTCAACAATATATTCAGGAGCAGCAAAATGGTACAGCGCTTTCAGCGCATTAAACCGGCAATACAAATTAGGTTTTTTCACATAGTCGAGCATAATCTCCTGCAGCGAATCAACAGTCATCTGTCTATCTGTCGTATAACAGGAGAGGACATAGGCAAAGTAACCGGCCTGTATATACTCTTTCTTCCGGTATACAATTGCTATGTACAGCATCACAGGACGAATCTGCCGCAAATATTTCCGGCACAATTCCGGATCGTTGGAAAAGTTTTTCTGTAACGCCTGGTGGAATGCCATGAGATTATTGATACGACACAGGCTGTGCCGAAGATCTGTCATGTGTGTTTCTTCCACCTTTTGGCCCATTTTGATCCTGTCCAACTGTCGGTCTATTTGGCCTTTCATCTTCCGGCAACGCCGTTCCATACGGGGTTCACTGCCACGGAGAAGCAGGTTATAGATAACATTGAATACGATCATACTCGCACACACAGCACCGTACAGGTAGATCAATATTTCGACTCTCATCTCACTGCTCCTTTCCGTGCAGGGCTGCCTATCAGTGGCTGTGCCAGTAATCCTGCAAAATATAATAGGACTCTTTCAGACGCTCATGGTAAGTAACTTTTTTCCCCCATCCCTCCAGCGGAAACGATGTCATGGGAATCCGTTTTTCCGCGTCATCTGCGATACCGATAAAGAGTTCTTCGATATGGATGTACTCCACTCCATAGTGCTCATAGTAATCATCATGAATCATCATCTCTGAAGGATTTGCAAAGTTCAGCAGCTGCCAGGGAAGTCTCAACTCTACAGCGTCTCCCGAGGCGATAAAATCCGCCAGAGAATTGTACGATTCCGACATTGGGTTGGCATTGCCGTAAGTGAGCGCCCCAGTTTCATAAGTTTCTGCTGTGGCCTCCCAGTTACCAGTCAGCAGCGGGGTTGCAGTTTGCAACATCAAATGGATTGGTTTGAACACAGGTGTATCCACATCCACTATATCAAGATAAGGGTCCATATTGTGGGTCTCATGATAAAACATGGCCCGCAGCACCTCACTGCGCTCCTGTACCAGGACACGGCTGTTGTCAGCGCCATCAATCACTATCAAGAAATCACTGGCCTTTTCAAAAGATAGGCCATAATTTTCACAATAGGTGCTTCCGGTCTTCGGCGTTGTGTCGATAGGGAGATAGATCGTATCCGATTCCAGAGAAAATCCTTCCTTTCGGATCAGGAAATAGAGAAATTTCTCATCATACTTCATAGAAACACTCAAATTCCCATTTTTTATGACCTCATCCTCCGGAAGCCACTCCGACAGATCTCCATCTACATAGCAAATACTTTCCTCTGTTCCCGGGTCAAACGATAGAAGGCCAAAATATTGTTCATTGGTCTGATAGTCACTCCAGTAAGGCGTATTGTCCAGATCAACCGCATGCATAGTATTCCAGGTACGTTTGAACCACTCGTCTTGCCATGTAAAAACACAGCTGCCTGCACAACCTGCCGCCATAATGTCTTCATAACATTCAATGATCGCTTGGCCCTGTTCATCCTCCGACATATTTCCCTGGTTTCTCCCCGTGTTGTAATCCCTCTGTGCCATGCCACGCCCAGTGGATACGCCGTATTCTGAAATAACCACCGGAATAGAATGGTAATTGGTCAGAGCCTTTAAATAGCTGTAATATGTGTTGATTCGTCCCCGTTCGTCCATGTAATCTGCCTGACTGCCGCCAGGGAGATAGTTTTCAATGGGATTTTCCGGCTGGGAAGTCTGCGGAAGATCGTAGATCTGTCTATTTTCTTCGTCAACAGTTTCCCCATTCTCTACCAGCGGCAAATAGGTCAGATAGTCCGGATAATAGGGATAGACATGGTAGGATGCAAAATGCCCTGACAAAAAAGCATCTGTTGTTTTAATATGCTCCACGTCCACCTTGGCGCATTTCATGAAAAAGCTGGTAATCCGATCAGGATAATCAAAGGGGTCCGTTGTGGGCCAGTTGGAAAATGCAACCAGCCTCTGTTCCTTATAGCGTTCGGATTCATATTCGATGATCTTGTCTCCCACCTCACAAAGCATCGCTTCAAAGGGCGAGGCATCCTCTGACGTATAAAGATAAGTCCCCTGATAGGAATTGCGTTGCGGATATTTGTGATTGGTATATGTAACGGTCACATCTTCCCATTCTACCCCCAGAATATATCCAATCACCCAACTGGAGACATCTTTTCGGTAGGTTCCGGAGCCAATCCCGTATCCCAGATTCAAATTTTTCTTTCCGTGAAGAATGTCGACCACCGTCCGACAATCATCCAGTAACGTCTGTCGGAAATCGTCATCATAGGCATCCCGATGGGAGTTCTGCACATAGTCATTGACCCATACACCATGGATCAGCCAAAGAGGTTCCAAATCCTTTGACAGACGATCCTGGTTGTATTGATAAAATGCGTTATAAAAATCATCATGAAGGATGGTATAGACCCGGATAGTATTGGCACCCATCTCCTGGATCCATTGGAACCAGCGCAAATAGGTTTCCTCATCAATGGCGTAGTCAGTAGCCCATTCCCCAGGTAGTCCCACGCCCATGTTGACGCCGCGGATCTCAAAGGGCACATATTCGCCGTCCCGTTCCATATAGATCGTATCAGCATCGGTTTTCATAAACGTTGTAACCGGCGCATCGGGGTCCAGATCAAAATAGATGCCCAAATGGTAATAGGCGATGTTCCACACGAAGAAAAGCAGTACCACGACACATGATGCAATGATAAACTTTTTCATGGGCCGCTCTCCTTTCCTCAGTGATTGAATTTTTTATTTTTGGACTCATGGCAGTACTGCAGCAAGATCTCAATATGCTCGTCCATCCAAGATCCTCTTTCCTGGATAAAATCCTTTATCTGCTGAACTGCTGCGGCATGATCAGTTGGGTTCCTATCCCGAGGGGACAGCGGAAGGAATTCCTCAAACGTGCTGCCCCACACCTGGAAATTCCGGTCAATAGCAGGTCCCAGGAATGCAACCGTATCATCAATGTACTCGTTAAGATAGGCCTCGCTGAGATAGCTTTTCCGCAGTTCCCGGTAACGTTCAATGATGCGTTGGACAAAGTACTCATCTTTCATCAGCATGTAATGCCAGACTGTATCCTGCATCTCAAAATGCTGCGGAGAAACAGTGGTTTTCTCATAGTTGTCACATGCAGAATTAAAATCCCATATGACCATCTCATATTTGCCGCCTATATCCCGATAGATGTAGGTGGACAACCACCCCGCATCATAGTTGGTGGTAAATTCATTGATGATAAAATAATCCACAAAGGACTGGACATTGATATCGTAGTAATAGCCGTAGTCATCCGTATCGTAATCATAAGAATATAAACTTTTTTCAAAATCGGAAAAATCCTTGGCAATAGCGTCCGCCATTTCTTCTGTCAAGTCTCCTCCGCGGGGATACTGTATATCAAATTTTTGCAGATTACGATAGGAATAGTTGGTAAATGTCTGGATATTTTTTATGGGATTGGTACTCCCCCGGTCCAATCGCAGCAGATAGCCCGTACTCGTAGTCCCATCCACAGGTTCCGTGACATCGATCCGGCAGTCCTCACCGTTGGTAATCGTCTCAAGCATCACATATACGCCCTGGTATTCTCCGTTTATTACTACCTCGCAAAAACGAACATTCGGCGCATATCCCATAAATTCTCCCGCAATATTGTACCACATGTAATTACGAATCAAAGATTTATCCAGAAACGGACCGTGTAACGCCCACTCATAGTGAGACGCCATGCCCATCATCTCTTCCTGGCGATAGGTTCCATCTCCATTGACCAAACGCAACAGGTAACTTTTTTTATCAAAGTACCGCGAGGAATTGCCGCGGATACGGATTTGGATATCGCTCTCCAGATCCGGCGTATCAGAGGGATGGTGATTCTGATCGTCATTGCTCATAACCGCCATTCTGGCTGACAACATGGTGCTTCCGTCTTCTGCGGCAGTAAACCCGATTTCACGGTTGGCCTCATCGGTAATGGGTTCTCCCGGAATATCGGCGCCGCCGGTGTCAATAACTACCAGAGGCAGGTGGGTACACAGCTCTGTCCCGTCACAGTCACAGCCCGCATCCGGCTGACGGCTGGTCAAGTGCTGGTGCACACGGTTTTCAGCACTTTGCTGATCCACGGTATTTGCCCAGAATACCGCAATCAGTACCAGCATCAGTGCAGCAATCCCTGCCACGCGATACTTCATCCGCACCACCTCCCGAATGATAATTTCTCAACTGCTGATCTCGTCGTTCTGCATGACTATGTTGCAATATTCAATATTTCCGATCTCATAGATGGCATCGATAATACTTTTTTCTTTACCCTTTCCCGATCGGTCCAGTACCCGTTTACTGATTTCATAGATAAATTCCACGCTGTTTTCCGTCGTGTTTTTCACCCGCAAGTTGGCTTTGCGGGTAAAATACTGGAACATAAGCGCTTCTATCCGCTGCTCATTCACACGGGCTGTTCGAATGATGAACAGCATCCGATTGTCATTTTTGATTCGTCCAAAGATAAGCAAAATCAAAAAGGTAAATGTGCAGCCTATACCGGCAATCAGGAAGTCTCCCGCGCCACAGCAGATACCTGTAACGATGGTCCAAAAGATATAAATGGTGTCTCGGGAATCCTTAATCGCTGTACGAAAACGTACAATAGACAGGGCACCCACCATGCCCAGCGACAGCGCAATATTATTGCCGATAACGATCATTACCGCCGTCGTAATGACAGTAAGCGCCATAAGGGACACATTGAATTTCTTACTGTAAATACTTCCCTCGTGGGAAATCATGTAGGAGAGATAGATAAAAAAAGCGATGATGGTGGCCACGATCATACGCAGCACAATAGTCTGGGGATCCAGCTGGCCGGTGCTCTCGAACAGCTCTAACAACATTTTTCTCATATGTAACCCTCTCTCATAATGCAAACTTCATGCCGGCACTTCTGGCTAAGCAATATTTGCTGACAGATAACTCTGATCGGTCAGCTCCATTTACTAAATTTTTAATATAGCTGAGAAGAAACCCATTGTATTTCACTTCCAGCACACCGTTAAACGGGTCCAGCACCGGATACAGATTCAGATTTTGTGCAAACAGGTCCATGTTGCACTCGGTTGCCCGAATCTCATGATCAAAGGTAATGCGGATCTTATTTTCCTTAGCAATATAGGCTTTTCTTTTATATTCTACGACGGTTTTAGGTCTGTAGCACTGCATGTGCATCAGAGCATAGCATTCGGCTGCAAAAGGATCGGCATAGTTCAGGAGGCATTGGTATTGCCCATCTGCCAGTTCCAAAGCATCCTTCCGGTCAACGCGCAAGGATCGTTTTTTCTGGTAACAGCCTTCTTTCTGTTTCATTTCCAGCATAGCAAAATCTGCTTCCGGATGATAAATCCGCAGTCGAATTTTGCGCCGCAATTCCAGTCCGTCGATTTTAGCCTCGTAGTCCTGTTCATGGACCGTGTCAAAATACAAGGAACGGATAACATATCCTCTGGCTCCGTTATGGGAATCCTGGATCATGACCGACTCCAGTTGACCGGATAGCTTTTGCATGTTGAAAAGCGTCATAAAATATTTCTTCTCTTGGCGATATACTTCGTTCAAACCATCACCCCCAAATAAAAAGCTGCAAAAATCGGGCATTGTAATACCACTGATTTTTGCAGCTTGACGATCGTAGCAATTATGCCGTAGACTCAGAGCTTTGCGTCATCGCTTTTCAACGATTTTGCTAACTATTTACTTGTATCTCCTTCAGCACTGCGCCCACATTTAAAATGACACACCAGCAGAACATCTTCCTGTTTTGGCATAGAAGAACTGATCCTTGTGATTTCGCTTGGCCTTGTACATCTGGCTGTCAGCCAAACGGTACAGCGTATCATAGTCCTCTTCTTTGTGGGCTATTACCGCGCCGATACTGATTGTAATGTGCTCTGTGCCCATATGGATCGAGTGTGCATTTTCCTGCAAGCTGCTACAAATCTCGGTAATATCAGTTTCTGATTGGATAGAATCTAAAAATACAACAAATTCATCTCCGCCAATGCGGGCAATGATGCTGCTCTTCGGCAAAATCTTTTTCATCAGCTCCGCAAACTGGCTCAAAATTCTGTCACCTGTCTGATGGCCATATCGATCGTTGACTTTCTTAAAATCGTCAATGTCCATAAGCAGAAACGCACCAGCCTGATTTTCCTCCAACTCCTTTAGCTTTTCCGCAACCAACTCTCTGCATGCCGCAGAATTGTAAAGACTTGTCAACCCATCCTCCATTGCTTTTCTGCGCAGAGTCCTGCTCAATTTGATCTTTTTGAAAAACAAAAACAGCAGTAATCCGATCACAAGAAAGCTGACGGCTCCAAGTGCTATTATAGATTCTATCGGATAGGAAAAGATCAGATCTTCAAGCGTAGCATCCCGTGGTTGGTTTACACTCTGAGAGATTATGCTCTGCATATCTTCATCCGAAAGCTGGTTGATTGCTTTATTGATAATGTTGAGCAGTTCATGGTCCGTGGGTTTCGCCAGTCCAAAACAAGCTGCCCGTGGAGCATATGCCTGAGATGTCATTTGCAGAGAGGAACGTCCCACACTCTGCATAAAATACTGTGCCGTGTATAAGTCAACATAAGTATAGTCCGCATCTCCTGCGCACACTGCCTCAATACAATCTCCCATGGTGGGAAAACGAATCACATCTCCCACATAATAGTCTTCCGTATATGTATTGACCTCCATCAATGCCAGCCGCTGCCCTTTGCGAACGCCCTGAAAAGAAGATCCGGAAACTAGCATGTAGGGGGCGGAAGCAAAACTCCGGCTGATGGTAAGCTCCCGTTCCAAGGCAAAATCAAAATCGTAAGGTATCCCTGCAATAATCTGGATCTCGCCATTCTGAATTAAATCAGGGATCTCATCCCACGATGGAACAGCACGAAAGGTAAATTGCAAGCCAGTAGTCTTTGCAATCCGGCGGAGCAACTCTATTGAAATGCCCTTATACTCACCAGTATCATGGTCTATGTATTGATAGGGCGCTTGATTCTCTAATACCGCCACCACATACGGTTCCGCCTGCCGGATAAAGCGCTTTTCTTCCAGAGTCAGCTCCGGATTGTCATCTATAAAATGTTTTTCATACAGCTGAGAGGTAAACATTGGATTTGCCTGATTGACATAATTCAGGGCATCGTCCAGTTTTTTCAGCAATTCCTGATTGTTTGACACGAAATAAAGTGTCTGTGGCGAAAACTCTGCCACTACTGTCATATTCGGGATATATTCCAGATTGGAGTTCAGCATGACGTCTGCCTGACCGCTGCACACTGTTTGGATCTGCTCCTCCACAGACGAGCATGAAATATACTCCGGCTTAATGTGGTTCTTCTCAAAATACTCATCCGCATATGGCTTTGTATTGCTTTTTGCCAGTACAGCCACTCGGACCGTGGCTCCAAAATCCGTTCCCTCAAACACTTGATTGGGAATCTGTAAAATAACTGTGGCCGTTGCATAGCTGCCCTGTGAAAAGAAGATTCCCTCCCCTATATCTTCACGATATTTAAGCGGAGCGATGATATCTATCTCTCCGTCCCGCAGCATCGCAAGCGCTTCCGCAATTCCTTCCTCATAGGAACCTGGGACCGTAATGACCTCGTATGTCCAATCGGTATATTGTGTGACCGCGTGAAGATATTCCAGTGTATAGTTCATATACCCGGATGCAGTATTATAATCCGCCGCAACACTAGATACGGGGATTGCAATTCGTACTGGATTATCTTCCGGCTTGGTCGCAGAGGCAGCGGCATACATATAGGGGGTGCAGATCAAAAGTATAAGAAAAACTGCGAAAAGAAATTGGGTCACCTTATAAAGAGTGCGAATTTTGCGCAAAGCTGACAAACAATCACCGCCTTTCTATGGAAAGCCACAAAGAGACAGTCCGCCGCACTAGCCAGTCCACAAATAGGACTCTTTAATATTTATTACTTTATCATAAATCCAATTTGAGCACAAGTTATAATGTAAGCTCCTTGTTGAGTTTTTGAATAACAGCATAAAGGCAAGCCGTGTGCCGTTTTTATTAAAAGGATCTCACTCCACATTGAAATTCGTGTATTTTATATTTGAAATCTAATTTATCGCAATCTATCTCTTGGATAGGTAATAAGCGGAGGCCTCAGGGTAATCCCTGGGGCCTATAATTATCCAAGCGACACGGAAATTGTATCTTTGTGTGGACGATGCCTTCTGATGTCCCTTTTTTGCCTCATTTTGTGAAGTATCATAAAGGTCATCCGGTTCACTGCCTTATTCAGAATGGATACCCACGATGGAACGGAACAGGCCGCCTGTCTCCTGCTGAGGCCTTTGTAACAGCACGAACGGCTGGAGAACCGTCGATACACGCCCCGGGAGTTGGTGGAGATCACTCGTCTGCTGGCCAGCCGTCTTGTACGTACCTGCCTCAAGGAGATCAGACAATGGGTCAGGATCCTCCAGCCGGAGGATTTTGCAGATCCGCTCTATATGCGAAAGCCGGAGCGCCGAGTCATCGGTTTTGCCTTCTGAAAACCATTCTCTGTTACGGGGTAAAACCGCTTGTCACCTGAAAAGCGGCATGCTATCATACAGGAAAAGAGAGAGGGGGACGACAGGTGTACGCAAAACAGCCCAAAAAGCTACTGATTCTGAATATCCTGGACATTCTCTGGAAGGATTCTGACCAGGACCACCGTCTCACCCAGCGGGAGATCGGCGAGATCCTGCGGACCCGGTACGGCATGGCCGCCGACCGCAAGGCCATCAAACGGAACCTGATGGATCTGGCGGAATTTGGTTTTGACATTGAATTCCGGGAGGTCCCCAGAGGAGGTGTCGGAGAGGAAGAGGAAAACACCATCCTCACGGATTTCTATCTGGTGCACCCCTTTACCGAGGGGGAGCTGCGGCTCCTGATCGACGGTCTTCTCTTCTCCCGCCATCTGCCCCACCGCCAGTGCCGGGAACTGGTGGAAAAGCTGAAAGGACTCTCCAGCCGCTATTTCCACTCCCGGGTACGCCACATTGTCAGGATGCCCGAGGAACAGGAGGACAATCAGCAGCTGTTCCTCAACATCGAGCTGCTGGATGAGGCCATTGAAAAGAGGCAAAAAGCAGCTTTCCACTACCTGGAGTACGGAACAGATAAAAAGGCCCACTACCGTACCCGCTCTGACGGCAGCGTCCGGGAGTATGTGATCAGTCCCTATCAGATGGCCGCCCGGGACGGCAATTACTACCTGGTTTGCCGCCGGGAGGGATATAGGGGCCTTGCCAACTACCGGCTGGACCGGATCTGCGACCTGAAGGTTTTGGAGGAGGCCGCCCAGCCCTTCACCTCCCCGGAGGAGAGAGACGGGCATCCCCTGGATCTGACGGCGTATATGCGGGAACACATCTACATGTACGCTGGCGGCAGCTGCCATGCCAAGCTGTGGGTCAGCCGGTCCCTGATCAGCAGCGTCATCGATCTCTTTGGGAAGGATGTTGTCTTTTCCCGGGAGGACGCGGAGGGCGTGGTGGTATCCGTCTACGCCAACGAAATGTCCATCGAGCAGTTCGCCAAGAGCTACGCCCCCAACACCGCTGTCCTGGAGCCGCCGGAGCTTCGGAAAAAGGTAGGGGACATGCTGCGGCGGACAGCAGCACTATACGAATAAAAAAAGGAGGCCGGGATACAGAATGAATTTAAAAGCTACTTTGATTGGAACGCGAAGGCGGCGGACTCTTGCTGGGCGGGATGTGCCAGCCTTGAGGATGCCATGAAGGAGTGCAAAAATCTGAGGATGCTGTCTTGCTTGTGGCAAACTGCCCAGGGTCTGGAGATCGACGCCCAAGAGAAAACCTATCCTAACCTTGCTCTGGCAAAGGTCTCCGGCTTGACTTTCTCGAAAACATTTGCCCGCAGCTTCTGCGTGGACGGGTTTCTGAAGGAAGAAGGAACGGCAGGCGTTCCGGTTCTCTTTATCTGCCGTGAGTCTAACATCAGCGGCAATATCGACGGCCCCACTTTGGAGCTGGGGCCGGACGGCGTGGGAGACGACGGTCAGGACAAAGGAGACAATTCCCTTTTCTGGCTGCGTGAGGTCGTGAAATGTAAGGAAAAAGATCCGCATGACTATTTCCCAAGCGGTGGAAAGCTCTCTTCTTCCGAGAAAGGGGCCCAGACCAAGTATTACAACTGCCTTTCACAACTCCTTGACCGTCTTAAAGAGGACGAGGAACTGATCGGCGAGGATGAGAAGCTGATCGATAAGAAGAAGAAACTGAGTGACTGTGCCTATCTGAACAACAACAAGCGGGGCGGCTTTGCCGACTGCGACCTGACCCGTCTGGCCACCTACGCCCAACGGTATCAGGTATTCATTCAGAAAGAAATTCAACTGATCAATCCGGAAAAAATCGTTGTCTGCGGAGAGTTGAAGGACCAGTGCCTGCAGGATACTCTGGAAGAAATTTTCCGAAACTGCGGAAAGAAAAATTATTGGGTATACCCCAAGCACCCTTCCCGCTACACCACGGAAGCTTTTAAAAATATTGTTAAATATCCTGTCAATAGAGAAATAAAATAAGGATCTGATATGATACAGTACGATGCTATTTCAGTACATACCGCTTATGGTACTCTCTTTATAACCATCGACTGGTCAAAAAAGCCCTGTATAGAGGATGTCCTCTCCGCGCTGGAGACTGCCGCTGCCCGGGATCCCGCTTCGCCGGAGGAGCCGTCTGTCTACGCGGTAGGGAACCTTGCCGTAACACCTGACGACGGGCCAAATATTTTGACGCTGTGCCAGGCGGCAAAGCAGTTGGTAAACATCTGGCTGGTCATATGCGCTGACGGCCAGGAGACTCTGGATGTGGTATACCGCAGCGTTGCTGCTATCAACCGCGCAGAAAGGATCTGCTTTCCCCTGGAAGCGGAGGATCTCCGGCAGACACTGGCCTGCAGCAGCGAGATGGGAACTGTCCGTGTAAACGCCGAGACATATCGAGCCCTCTCCGGTGACGGATTCCTGGATACAAGGGGCACTGTCCGTGTCGTCTCCCGGGTATCCCAGTGCTCTGCTGACCGGGAAATTCCGGTCACAGATGAGACGTCTTTTATCGTGGTTTCCGCATCCGCGCAGGACACATCAGGCCAGGAACGTGAAGCGATCCATCATCTTCTGGAGCAGACAATGCAGTATGCGGCAGAGAATGCGCTTATTCTTCCCATCTGTCTGAGCGGCTGTGGAGACTGCTTCACCCAGATTTTCCGGTCAGATGTTCTCTTTCAGACAGCCCCCCTGACGGATCTCACGGACATCCCGGTAGATGACGCGTTCTTCGATGAACTAAGGGAGTGTCTCGGCTGGAATTGACGTTCCAAGACAGATCCAACTGACAAAATCAACCGGCGGCGGCTCCGCATCTGCGGGGCCGCCGCCCATTCATCTTGTTTTGGACAGCGCCTGGTCTCTGGTATCAAAAAAATGTGGGCATTCGCCTATACCGCCCATGCGCTGCCACAGAAGGGTGTTGACGCATCCGTCCCGGCTGGGGCCGATCCGGAAGTATACAACAGCAGCTCCGCTGCCGCCGCACGCGGCCCCACTGCCCGGAACAGTACCGCCATAATATGACGGACTGTAAAAGGCGCATACGATGTCCACAAAAGGCTCTATTTCCTCCCAGTCCGGGATATCGCAGATCCGAGGCATGGGATGTTCCTCCTGATCCACCCGCCGGTCCGCCATTTCCGTACAGAGCACTGCCGCGTGAAAGGTCTCTGCCATCTCTTTCAGCTTCCCATAAATCGTCCCCGCCTCACGACAGATGCCGCCGCTCTCATCCCGGCAATAGGAATAAGCGCCGGGTCTGTCCAGCACGATGAAATCCGGTCCCTCCGGAATGTCGTGCATCAGCGCCTCCAGAAGCTCCAGCCGACAAACCCGATCCTCGATCCAGATACCGCCAGGAGTGACGGCAGCGCTGTCCCCACGCATCAGCACCTGTATCATATCTCCCGCCGAGTGCTCCATAGAGAGGATGGCTGCCCGGTGTCCTTCCTCAGCGACATTGGCTGCGATCTGGCAGCTCAGGATGGTCTTACCCATACCCGGACGGGCTGTCATAAGTGTCAATGCCCCCCGCCGCAGCAGCACCTCTTTCCGATCGATGTTCAAAAAGCCTGTCCGCAGCACGGGGTGGGCCGCGCCAAATTCCAACTGATCCAATAAAAGCTCATCTATCGTTTTCATCTCCGCTAATTCCTTTCCTCCCCATGTAGTATCAGCTTTCTTTTGGGAAAATGGAATATGGGTGAACCTTCCATTTCCTGCTCTCAGCTTACCAAAGCTTATGCGGAAAAAAGGGTTCATTACGGTTTACCTCTCTCGTCCTCCGGCGGCTTCCCGATCCCGCTGCCCAAATGATCCTCCGCCCAGCGGTAAAGGGGCCGCTTGCCGTCTGGCGGCTGGTCGAGGATATTTTCATTCGCTTTCGTTCATCAACCAGGAGTTGACAATTAAACAGAAACGCGTATAATAAGTAATTGGTTACCTATTTGTGTAGCGAGCAGAGGTGCTAAAATATGATGCCATTTGGTTTAAAAATTGCCATTATCAACCGGGAATTTCGTAAAAAACTGGATGAAAAGGCCTGTGATATGGGAGTGACATCGGTACAGCTTCGCGTACTTGGCTCCATCAGCCGTCTGGAGGCTGCCGGGGAAACAGAAATTCATCAGAACGATCTGGAGCGGCTTGAGCATATCACGCATCCGGCGATGACGAAGCATATCCAGCAGCTAGAACGAAAAGGGTTCGTCCGATGTGTTTCCAGTGAACAAGACCGCAGGTATAAAAAAATTACCTGTACAGAAAAGTCCTCTGGAATTCACAAAATGATCCTTGCACATGACAGAGAAGTTTTTGAAGAATTGTGCGGAAGTCTGACCCAAGAACAGCAAAAAGCCCTCATCCAGTTAACCGATATTATCATGAAGGGCATCGATACAGAATAAGTCCTGCGTCTTCCAGGCAGCGTGCCGAGAGCATCCTTTCGGCATACTGCTTGTTTTATGCTCTAATAGGTAATAAGTTACTTAATTTAGGAGGTATGTATCCCCATGGAGACAGTAGTGTCTGAGAAACAGAGTCCCTTTGCCACAGAACCTATCGGAAGGCTCATTGTTAAGTTTGCTGTGCCCAGCGTCATTGCCCTGCTGGTGAACTCCCTCTATAACATCGTCGACCAGATCTTCATCGGCAACGGCGTAGGATATTTGGGCAATGGCGCCACTAACATCGTATTCCCCATCACCATCATCGCTCTGGCGCTGGCCATGATGATCGGTAACGGCGGCGCTGCCTACCTGAGCCTTAAGCTGGGGGAAGGCAATGTGGACAGTGCCAAAAAAGGAATCGGCAACGCGGTGACCATGGTGACCGTGGTCAGTATCGTCCTTGCTGCCGTGTTTCTGATCTTTATCAATCCGATTCTTACACTGTTCGGCGCTACGGATACACTCCGCCCCTATGCGTTGGAATATGGCTGGATCATTGGCATCGGGCTTCCATTCATGATGATTTCCGGCGCCATCAACTCTATGATCCGTGCTGACGGCAGTCCCAAATACGCCATGTTCTCCATGGTCATCGGAGCCATCCTCAATGTGATTCTCGACGCCATATTTATTTTCCCCCTGCAGATGGGTGTTCAGGGCGCTGCCATTGCCACGGTCATCGGCCAAGTTGCCTCTTTTGTGGTATCTGTTGCCTATATGCCCCGATTTAAGACGGTCCGTTTGAATCAATCCGCCTTCCGTCCGGATGCCAAAGCCTGCGGCAACATTCTGGTCTTTGGCCTGAGCAGTTTTATCACCCAGTTTGCTATCACTATCGTCATGGCCTTGACCAACAACCTGTTGGCCCAATACGGCGCCCAGTCTGTCTATGGCCCTGACATTCCTCTGACGGCTACAGGCATCGTCATGAAGGTCAACCAGATCATGATTTCCATTCTTCTGGGCATCGCCACCGGTGCTCAGCCCATTATCGGCTTCAACTATGGCGCCAAGAACTTCCACCGGGTGAAAAAAGCGCTGGAAATTTCTCTGATCGCCTCGGAAATTATCTCTGTTCTGGCGTTTCTGTTGTTCCAGTTTGCCCCGATGTCCGTTATCTCTCTGTTTGGTTCTGAAGACGGCCTGTACAACGAATTTGCGGTCAAAGCTTTCCGAATCTTCCTGATGCTCTGTCCTCTGACCGGCTTTCAGACCGTTATTGCTGTCTATCTTCAGGCTGTGGGCAAACCGGTTATGTCCGCGCTTCTCTCCCTGGCTCGTCAGATCATCTTTTTTGTCCCCGCGGCGCTGCTGCTGCCTTTGGCTTTGGGAGTGGAAGGCGTTCTGTGGACCGGCCCGGTAGCGGACGGCCTTGCCTTCCTGATGTCCCTGGCGCTGCTTCTGTATGAAAGACACCACCTGAAAAAAAGCCACGAGGCTCGACTGGCTGCCCAGGCCTAATAATTGCAAAAGGAGGATATAAAGAATGAAAAACAGAGTGATTACCATCAGCCGCGAGTTTGGAAGCGGAGGCCGCACCATCGGCAAACAAGTGGCGGAGAAACTGGGGATTCCCTGCTATGATAACGAATTGCTGACAAAGATTGCAGAGGAGAGCGGGTTCCAGGAGAATTACATCAAAGAGGCCGGCGAATACGCCCCTGGAGGATTTCTGTCCAACGCATTTTCCCACCGGGGTTCTAATCCCAACAATGCGGACTATCTCTGGCAGATCCAATACAAAATCATCTCGGAACTGGCGGAAAAAGGTCCCTGCGTCATTGTGGGCCGTTGTGCAGACTATATCCTGAAAGACAAAGCGGACTGCCTGAAGGTCTTTATTCATGCAGATATGGCTTTCCGTGCGGAACGAATCGTCAAGGTATATGGCGAGCGGGAGCAATCCCCGGAGCAGCGGCTGAAGGACAAGGATAAGCGTCGGGCGGCCTATCACCGGTTCTATACCGATATGAAATGGGGCCACGCCCAGAACTACGATCTCACACTCAATAGTGGGACTCTTGGAATCGACCGGTGCGTAAATATTATTGCAGAGCTTTATTAAGGTTCCATTGACAGCATCATCCGCCGGGGTCTCCCGGCGGATGATGCTGTTGCTCTGTCTTATAGCTTCTCCTTGATATGGTGCGGTCAAAGTTTTGCTCTCGTTGATTGCCTGCAAAAGCAGGTCTCCTCATGGGAATTGATGACCCCTACCGCTTGCAGATAGGAATAGATGATAACTGTCCCCACAAACTTCATGCCCCGTCTTTTCAGATCTTCGGAAACTACATCCGACAATTCCGAGCTGACCCTGCCTGTCTCATAAATAATTTCCCCTTCCGTCCAGTGCCAGAGGTAGCGCTCAAAGCTCCCCCATTCATGTTGGATAGCCCGGAATATTCTGGCATTGTTCACGGCGGCTCTGATTTTCAATTTATTGCGGACGATACCGGAATCCTGCCCCAGCGCCGTCAGCTTTTCCTCGTCGTATCTGCAGATCTTCTCCACATCAAAATTATCGAAAGCCTGCCGAAACGCCTCCCGCTTGTTGAGGATGCACTCCCAGGAAAGCCCCGCCTGAAAGCTCTCCAGCATCAACATTTCAAACAGCTTGTGGTCGTCGTGAACGGGGACGCCCCACTCCTCATCGTGGTATCGGATGTAAAGGAGATTCTTGGGATTAGCCCAGCTGCATCGGATCTGTTCTTTCATTTTGCACCTGCCTCATAGGAATGATATCTTCTATGCCTTTGCCGTACGCTTACTCAGCACATTGAGGATTGGTGAGTTCAAACCGCTCATCCATATTTTTTTCGCCCCATTCACACATCAATTCCAAAATTGGCCCCAGAGAACGCCCTTTGGGGGTGATGGAATACTCCACACGCGGGGGCACCTCAGCATATACCGTTCGCGTAATCAGGCCGTCATGTTCCAGTTCCCGGAGCTGATTGGTCAGGGTCCGCTGGGAAACCTGGGTGATATCACGCATCAGCTCGCTGAAACGCTGCGTACCCTTTTCGATGAGATTTTCCAGAATCAGCGGCTTACATTTTCCTCCTATCATTTTTAAGGTAACTTCCATTTCACAGGTCACTTGTATCTTTTCCATAGGCATCTCCTATAGTGAAATCCATTTCACTTTCTAAGAAAATTGTGCGTACTTGTTCTGACAAATTTAAACCGATATAATGTAAGTATACCTGATTTTGATTGCTTTGCAAGATAACAAGACTGACAGGAGGACAGCATGGAATACAGGACATTGGGCCGCACAGGGCTGCGGGTCAGCGAAATCGGCTTGGGCGGTGAGTGGTTCAACGGTTTGACCGCCCAGAAGAGTTCTGCCATTATAGACGCAGCACAGGAAAAGGGCATCAACTACATCGATATTTTTATGCCTCAGGCCCCTACCCGCAGCAATCTGGGGCTCGCTCTGGAGGGGCGCCGGGAGCAGTTTATCATTCAGGGCCATCTGTGCACCGTATTTGAGGATGGGCAATATACCCGTACCCGGGACATAGAAAAGACCAAACGCTCCTTTGAGGATCTGTTGGAGCGTCTGCACACCACCTATATTGATGTTGGCATGATCCACTATGTGGACAGCGAGGAGGATTTCCGCACCGTCTTTGAAGGGCCTGTGCTGGCCTATGCCAAGGAATTGAAGGAAAACGGCGTGATTCGCCACATCGGTATGAGTTCCCATAACCCTCATATTGCCTTGAAGGCCGTAGAGAGCGGGATGGTGGACGTGCTGATGTTCAGCATCAACCCTGCCTATGATATGGAAAGTGCTGAGACGGACATCTATGACCTGATGGAGTTCAAGGGCATGGAGAAGAGTGGCCTTGTGGTAGATGAGGCGCGGCAAAAACTGTACTCCGCCTGTGAGGCGGCAGGGGTGGCGATCACCGTTATGAAGCCTCTGGGAGCAGGTACACTCCTGAAGGCGGAAAGCTCCCCCTTTGGCGTGGCCATGACGGTCCCCCAGTGCATTCAATACTGTCTGGATCGAAACGGCGTCAAAGTGGTCATTGTGGGCTGCCATACCGTGGAAGAGGTGCTGGCGGCAGCCAAGTATTATGATACGCCCATACAGGAACGGAGCTATGCCCATATCTTTAGCGCCGGAAATGCCATCCAAATGACTGGTCGGTGCATGTACTGCAACCACTGCCAGCCTTGCCCGGCCCACATCGATATTGCCGCTGTGACCAAGTTCCTGGATCTGGCCGCCCAGCAGGATTCGGTGCCGGAGACTGTGGCTCAGCACTATTGGTCCCTTTCTGCCACGGCAGACGACTGCCTGATGTGCGGCAGGTGCGAGCCAAATTGCCCCTTTGGGGTAAAAATCCGGGACAATATGGCGCGGGCCAGAGAAATGTTTGCACATACCCGGAAAGCATAATATATCCACAGACTAAAACTGGAGGCCATGTGTATGGCCTCCAGTTTTTCAGGCTTGTCCCGTTTGAATAAGTCCTGCCCGGTTCTCTTCTCAAAAACGCACCGTGCCGGTTGTACAGATCTATCGCCGTTTTATTTTGTTTGAGCACCTCCAGATAATACCGCTCGATCTGACGCCGTTTCATCGTCTGGCACACCAAGGCAAAAAGGTAGGCAAAGACATGCTTCAATCAATGCCGCTGGTCAAAAACAGTCCGGAAAGATCCGCTTCGCTCAAACGGACAGGGATAGCAGTGATTCGTCCATCAATTTCTGTCCGGATGAAGCGTGCTTTCTTGCAATACTGGATGCATTAAGAAAGCGCAACAAAAGACAGGGGCAAAATTGCCGCAAAGCATCAAAGGCCTAAGTATTTGGTGTTGCCTTAATTCAGGAAGAAACTTATTCTATGCGAAGCATTCTGTACCCGACTCCTATATGGGTTTGGATATATTGTGGAGAACCCGGCTCTTTTTCCAGTTTCTTGCGCAGGGTAGCCATAAATACGCGAAGGGAGGCAACATCGCTTTCCCAGCTTCTTCCCCAGATCTGCTGGGTGATGAAAGTGTGGGTCAGTACCTTGCCCACATTTTTACAGAGCAGGCACAGCAGTTTGTATTCACTGGGAGTTAAATGAAGTTCCTGGCCATCCAAAAAAGCGCAGCCGGCAGCGTAATCCACTTTTAACTTGCCATTTGTAAAAACCGCATCTGCATTCACAGAGCCAACCTGCAGGGCAGCTAAACGCCGCTGCGTGACCCGCAATCTGGCAAGTAATTCTTCCACAGAAAAGGGTTTGGTCAGATAATCGTCGGCGCCAGCATCCAGCGCATTGATTTTATCCGTATCTTCACTCCGGGCACTGATTACAATAATGGGCATATTGGACCAGGAACGGACTTTGTGAATGACTTCCACGCCATCCATATCCGGCAGTCCCAGATCCAACAAAATGATTTCAGGATTGTGGGAGGAAGCTTCCAGAATTGCGGATTCTCCATTTGGGGCAGTCAAAAAACGGTAATCATGGGCTTTTAATGTTGTAGTAATCAAGTTGCGAACGGGTGTATCGTCCTCAACCACTAAGATCAACGGTTTATTCATGTAGTTCTACCTCCCCGGCTGGTACAGAAAATGTAAAGATGGATCCATGAGGCAGATGATCGGTGACCATAATTTCTCCTCCATGTGCATTCACAATCGATTTACACAGGGCCAATCCCAGCCCCATGCTGCGGCGGCTATCCACAACCCGATTGGATGCACTGTAAAACATATCGAAAATATGCGGTTTGTCTTTGTCGGAGATTCCTGGACCATTATCTGCAATAGAAATATAGATGTAGCTGCCTTCTTGTTTCCATCCAATGTCGATTTCAGATCCCGGCGGTGTGTACTTGATGGCATTATCGACAATGTTAATGATAACCTGAACGATGAGTTTTGCGTCAATCTGCGCCAAAAGATATTCCTCACTGTTCTGTACATTCAAGTGATACTCCGCGCTCTTCCGATTAATATGACGCAGGGCCTCCGCAACCACCTCATCCATCAGCTCCGTAGACACATGCAGGTTCATCCGCCCTTCTTCCAGACGACTGACAGACAACAGATTTTCCACCAGGTTAATGAGCCACATGGCATCATCATAGATATCAGTATACATCTGTTCCTTGGTCTTTGCATCAAACAAATCTCCATTGGAGAGCAGATTGCTGGCGTTTCCCGAAATAGAAGTAAGCGGGGTGCGCAAATCATGGGAGATGGATCGAAGCAAATTGGCGCGGAGCTGTTCATTTTTAGCCAGAACCGCAGCAGCTTCTTTTTCCTCTAAATTTTTTTGGTTTTCAAGGGCAAGTGCAGATTCGCCTAAAACAGAAAGAAGAATACTGGTTTCAAAGGAATCCAGCGGTTTATCTGAAGCGGCAATGCCCACGACCCCATAAATCTGCTTTCCTGTCCGCACTGCCAGATAGGTGCAGCAGGAATCGGAGAAGTTTTCTGTTCCTGCGCCGGCCCGTTTGTTGTTGGTGATCACCCACTGCGCCACCTCACGCTCCTTTTCAGAGGTGTAACGCTCCGGAGAAGCTGTACTGTCCGCGAGAAAGATTTCCGGCATCACAGGCTTTTCTTCCTCACTGCGGTAGGCAATGATATCGCGCTGAAAGATTTTTAACAGCTGCGTTGCTGTTACCGAGATAATTTCTTCCTGCGTTCGGGCCTTCTGAAGGATCTGATTGGTTTCAAAAAGAAGCTTTGTTCGCCATGCGACCTGAGCAGAACGCTTGGCGTGTGTCTTCAGCTTGGATGCCAAAGAGCCTGTAAGCAGAGAGGCCAGGAACATAACAAGAAAAGTAACCGGGTATCCGCTATCATAGGCATGCAGAGAAAATCTGGGTTCCGTAAAAAAGAAATTGAATGCAAGCACACTGACGATGGAGCTGATAAAGCTGCAGACAGAGCTCTTTGTAAAAACGGAAACCAACATAACGCCCAAAATATAAAGCGTAATAATATTGGCCTCCGTTAAGCCAAAAATATAAAATAAAAATCCTGCAAGTGTAGTGAGAACAAGGATCAGCGTACTTTTCAGCAGATCAAAAATGGATACGGCCGGAGTCCGCATCATTTCCCGATGTTTCGCAGCAAACCGACCATTCGATCCATTATCGGGAATGATGTGAATGTCAAGTTCTGGTGTAAGCTCGATCAGGCGTTCCGTTAAGGATGACTTTCGGAACAGCATATGACGCGGTATTCCGCTGCGGCCCAGCACGATTTTTGTGACGCCTGACAGGCGCGAAAACTCGGCGATCTGATAGGCAACATCATCGCCATAAACAGTTTCAATGGATGCCCCCAACTGCTGCGCCAGATGAATATTTATCTGGAGCCGTTCTTTATCCGTCTGGGGCATCCACTGAAATTCTTTTGTTTCTACAAATAGTGCAGTAAATCCGCAGCGGAAAGCACTTGCCATCCGTGCTGCTGTGCGTATGATTTTCTCGTTAGAAGGCGCGGAAGAAAGGCACACCAGGATATGCTCATGTGTGCGATATTCCATTCTGCTGGGGGAACCCTGGGTATGCAAAGCCGCTCTGTCTGCACAACGGCGCAGCCCGATCTCCCGTAGTGCGCTTAATTGTGTCAGTGTGCAGTCGGAAAGCAGCGATCCCTTCTTCTGCTGAAGCAGACGCTGCTGCAGTCGTTCCGGTTCGATATCAATAAACTCCACCTGGGCCGCCTGATCAAACACACGATCCGGAATACGCTCTATGACAGGAGATTCCAGCACGGAAAAAACGGTATCTTGGATACTCTCAATGTGCTGAACGTTCAGTGTCGTATACACATCCACGCCCGCTTTCAGCAATTCTTCTATATCCTGATAGCGCTTCATATGGCGGGAACCATCCATATTCAAGTGAGATAAATCATCAACCAAAATCAGTTCCGGCGCTCTTTTCAGGCAGGCATCCAAATCCATTTCGTAATTGGTCCGCCCATCCCGAATTACCGTTTTACAAGGCAGCACCTCAAACTGTTCAGCCAACAATTGGGTTTGAGGCCACTGCTCACAGGAAAGGAGGCCAATAACTACATCCCGCCCCGCTAGTCTTGCCTGTTCGGCTGTCTCCAACATAGCATAGCTTTTGCCGGTACCGCAAAAATAGCTGGCAAAAATGGTGAGCTTTCCTTGTTTCTTTCCTGCAAGCTGTTCAGGCAGTATGTCTGTATGCACCACGCTCCCTCCTTCCAAGCAAATGTATGATAGCACAATTCTACGATTTCCGTCCGCAGAGGTGATGAATAAAATTCAATACCAGTGGCTGGTTATCGCTGCTTTTCCACAGGACTTTCTGATGCTGCGGATTTTTTTCAACCGTTTTCACTTCAACAATTCCATTGTCCACGGAAACGGACTGCGGGTTCAGCGTGATGCATTTCCACTGCGCCATTGTTTCGTTTTCCGCCTCAGAATCAGCGGATATAATAGCCACATCGACATCTCCGCTATCGAAGGACTTTATCACTTCCTGTTCATGTCCAACAGATAGATTGCAATGCACATCGGGATACCGGTCATTGACATCTTTCATAATATTTGAAACAGCCGGTATGGCATTAAAGCATGAGGTAGCAATATGGAAACAGGTTGTTTGTTCCTGTTCCTCGTTCTCCCGCCGAACACTATCCAAGAAATTATCCAGTTTTGCCATAATGTAATACCCAAATATGGCAATTGCAGCAAAACTACCCAGCAAAACAAAATCTTCCATTCCCATTACTATTCCTCCTTCTTGCAACATAAGGGTACACAGACAGCAGACGTGGAAGTAAATAGGGCATTCAAAAATGGGGGACTACTTCCCTCTTGTGTTGATACCGGAAGCATAAGAAGAAAACTTCCCATTAAGATGACCAGAAGAAACCTCAATATGACAACCCGGAAAGGAGACTTATTGTCCTCATGCAAAAGCTGCCACATAAGCCTCCACCTCTTAATACGCCTTTATTTTTCCTTTATACCCCCATTATCCATATCTCGTCTAAAAGAGGTGTTAATGTATGAAGGCGTATATTAAGGCAGTATTAAGGCACAGGTCATTCTTCTTATTGGACACTACTTTTTAGGAGCCGTAAGCTCTGCAGCTGGGCTGCAACAGGCGAAGATTTCACGGACTGTCTCATATCCAGCCAAACAGGAACCCGATCGGCAAAGTAATCATTGTTGTACATACGCAAACTGCTGCCAAGGTGACAAGAGGCATTCCGACGAAGATCATGAAAAAGCCCAAAAACTGGTGATGGAAAACAAACTTTTCAAGCGAGTCGTCAATACGATTTTCAAGACGCGCGACACGCTTTATGAACGTAAACATATCTGTCTCCTCCTTACGGCAGTATGATAGCGCTCAGAAACTAAAACCGGGGAAAAGATTGCTTATATGGAATTAAGAACAAATAAACGGTCACCGGCCTGCCTGAAATATTCAGCCAGACCGGTGACCGTTTAAAATGTATATTGGGAATGGCACTTACTTGGACTCATCCCCCACAAGGCCCATTGCCTTGGCAATGTCCAGGTTTACGCCAAGAACATTGACGGTTTCTTCACCGAAAATACCCAATACCTTACCTTCTGTGTGATCTGCCACGATCTGCTCCAGCTGCTCCTCACTCAGGCCGGATGCTGCTGCCAGAGCAGGAATCTGAATGCGTGCAGACTCCGGTGTAATGTGAGGATCCAGGCCAGAGCCGGAAGCCGTCATCAGATCGGCAGGAATATCCTCCCGCTTCACATCCGGGTTCGCCTCCAGGAATGCCTCGATATCATCCTCGACCCGTTCCGTCAGCGCAGGGTTAGAGGGCGCATAATTGTTGGAGCCGGAACTGAGCCCGGCAAACTCACTGCCATCGTTGTAGTATTGGTTGCCCTGTTCATCTTCATAATAGGTGTTATAGTGGTAAGCTGAAGGACGTCCCTTCATGAAATAGGGCTCAGTGAAATCCTGGCCTACATTTGCGGCCCCCACAGCCTGGCCGTCTGCATAGACCAGGCTGCCATTGGCTTGGCTGGGGAAAATCACCGCAGAAATACCGCTGAGCAATACAGGGAATACAAAACCACAGAGCAGCAGCAATAGTAATGTGACTATCAAAGCCTGACGCAGGCCGTGAAAAAATACGTTCTTGTTTGTTGTTTCGTTCATAGTAAGTGACCTCCTCAGATGCCCATTGCTGCCAGGATGGGAGCAATCACCATATCAATAATTTTGATTCCGATGAAGGGAGTGACGACGCCGCCCAGGCCATAGATCATCATATTCCGGGCCAGCATTTTTCCGGAGGACATGGGGCGGTACTTGACCCCCTTCATAGCCAGAGGAATCAGGCAGGGAATGATGATTGCATTAAAAATCAATGCAGACAGGATCGCGCTGTTCTGCGTGCTCAGGTGCATGATATTCAAAACACCCAGCTGAGGGATGGCTGCCATAAACATAGCGGGAATGATGGCAAAATACTTTGCGATATCATTTGCAATGGAGAAGGTGGTAAGAGAGCCGCGGGTGATGAGCAACTGCTTGCCGATTTCCACCACTTCCAGGATCTTGGTGGGGTCGGAGTCCAGATCCACCATGTTGGCGGCCTCCTTGGCCGCGGTGGTACCAGAGTTCATGGCAAGGCCCACATTCGCCTGAGCAAGGGCGGGCGCGTCGTTGGTACCGTCGCCGGTCATGGCAACGATCTTTCCCTCCGCCTGCTCCTTTTTAATAACGCTGATCTTGTCCTCCGGCTTACACTCAGCAATAAAACCGTCCACACCAGCCTCTTTGGCAATGGTGGCTGCGGTCAAAGGATTATCGCCTGTACACATGATGGTCTTGATACCGATGGCACGCAGGCGCTCAAAGCGCTCTGCCATGCCGGGTTTTACAGTGTCTTTCAGGTAAATGACGCCAAGCACCCGATTGTTTTGGCATACCACCAGAGGGGTGCCGCCCAACGAAGAAACCTTTTCCACATGGGCATGCAGATCGGCCGGAACCTTTCCTCCCTGAGACGTAACATACTGCTCAATGGCGTCCGAGGCACCTTTCCGAACTTTGGTACCATCCGGGAGATCCACGCCGCTCATGCGGGTTTGGGCCGTAAACTCTATGAAGGAAGAACCAGGGACCTCCTCGCTGTTGTCTCCCAGACGGCGGGCCAGTTCCAGCGTGGATTTACCCTCAGGCGTTTCATCATGAAGGCTGGTCAGCGCCGCACAGCGAATCAGATCACTGCGGCTTGCGCCCTCCACAGGGAAGAAATCAGCGGCCAGGCGGTTACCGAAGGTAATGGTGCCGGTCTTGTCCAGAATCATGGTATCCACATCGCCACAGGCCTCCACCGCCTTACCGGACATGGCAATCACATTGAAGCGAGTCACACGGTCCATACCGGCAATACCGATGGCGGAGAGCAGACCGCCAATGGTGGTGGGGATCAAACAAACCATCAGGGCAATCAGGGTGGACAGCGGCAGCTGCACCCCACAATACATCCCAATGGGATACAGAGTGACAATCACGATTAGGAAAATGATGGTCAGGGAAACCAGGAGCGTACTCAATGCGATCTCGTTGGGCGTTTTTTTCCGAGAGGCTCCTTCCACCAGAGCGATCATCCGATCCAGAAAGCTGTTGCCGGGATCAGAGGTGATGCGGATTTTCAGCCAATCAGACACCACGGTGGTACCGCCGGTAACCGAGCAGAAGTCGCCTCCGCTCTCACGGACTACGGGAGCGGACTCACCGGTGATAGCCGATTCATCCACTGATGCAATACCCTCGATCACCTCACCATCGCCGGGGATCACCTCGCCGGCCGCTACCATAACAACGTCGCCCTTTTTCAGCTCGCTGGAAGAAACGATGGTCTCGTTGCCGTCCTGATCCAACAGATGGGCTTCGGTGTCTTTCTGGGTTTTCTTCAGGCTGGCGGCCTGAGCCTTTCCCCGGCCCTCCGCCACAGACTCTGCAAAGTTAGCAAACAGCACCGTAACCAGCAGAATGATGGAGACGATCAAATTGTATGTACGCAGGCCGGTATCGCCCTCGCCAAACAGCCCCGGAACAATTGTTAGCAGCAGCGTAATCAAGAAGCCGATCTCTACTACGAACATGACTGGATTTTTGCTCATATAGCGGGGGTCCAGCTTTTTTACGGAACCAATGAGCGCCTGTTTCAGGATCTCTGCGGTCAGCAGCTTTTTGTTTTGTTTCTTACTCATAGTACGAAAATCCTCCTTAGCCCCAAAGGGTCAGATGTTCAGCAATGGGGCCCAGCGCCAGTGCCGGGAAGAATGTCAGCGCGGCAAAGATATACACCACGAACACAAGGATCACAGCAAAACTTACGGTGCTGGTCCGCAGCGTGCCGGCAGACTCGTTTACATAGTTCTTCTTCATCAGCGAGCCTGCAATGGCCAATTGAATCACAATGGGCAGATACCGCCCCAGGAACATGACAATACCGGTGGTAATGTTCCAGAAGCAGGTATTATCTGCCAATCCTTCAAATCCGGAGCCGTTATTCGCCGCAGAGGAGGCGTATTCATACAGCACCTGGCTCAGGCCGTGGAAGCCGGGATTGGTAATACCAGCCTGACCGGCGGCCGTCGCCACCGCCAGAGCGGAGAAAGCCAGTATCAGCAGGGGGTGGATAATGATGGCCAATGCGGTAAGCTTCATCTCGCGCCCTTCGATCTTCTTACCAAGATATTCGGGGGTGCGCCCTACCATCAGCCCGCAGATGAACACCGCCAGGATGGCGTACAGAATCATATTCATGAGGCCCACGCCCTTACCGCCAAAGACGCAGTTGAGCATCATATGCAGCAGCGGCACCATGCCGCCCAGAGGCGTCAATGTGTCGTGCATATTGTTGACCGTACCTGTGGTGAAAGATGTGGTCACCGTGGTAAACAGAGCGGATTGGGCGATACCGAAGCGTACCTCCTTGCCTTCCATGCTGCCTACGGACTGGTTGAGGCCAATCTCAGCCAGAGCCGGATTGCCCTGCAGCTCCGCCCAGTAGCAAAGGCTCAGGCCTACCAGGAACAAAATTCCCATGGCCACAAAGATGCTTCGGCCTTCTTTGCCGAACAGCCGGGCAGTGATTCCTTCCCGATGAGCAGGCAATACATTTTCCGACACCTTGCTCTCCTGATGCTGGCGACGACCGTCTCCCACCATTTTTCCAAAAGTAATGACGCATGCACCAGGTAACAGCATCATGGAATACAACTCGATCAGATTGGACAGGATGGTGGGATTCTCCATAGGCGTGGTGGAGTTGGCGCCAAAAAATCCACCGCCATTGGTACCCAGATGCTTAATGATTTCCAGCGCCGCTACAGGACCCATAGCCAGGACCTGGTATGTACCCTCCAGGGTTTGCACCACCACATTCTCCGAGAAGTTCTGAGGTACACCCTGCCATACCAGCAGCAGTCCGCCTACCAGAGAGAAAGGCAGCAGCACACGGGTCGTGATGCGAACCAGATCGGCAAAAAAGTTTCCTACATTGTCCTTCGTTTTTCCGGCCAGGCCACGGATAAAAGCCACACAGGCAGCATAGCCGCTGGCTGCCGAAACAAACATCATAAAGATGATGACCAGCATCTGAGAAAGATAGCTCAATCCACTTTCACCGGAGTAGTGCTGCAGATTGGTGTTGGTCATAAAACTAATAATGGTATTGAAGGCCAGAGTGGGTTCCATTTCCTCGATCCCGTTAGGATTAAAAAGAGAGATACTCTGAATCCGGAGAATGATGTAGCCGATGGCAATCATCACTGCGTTGGTACCGATAAGAGCCATGGCATACTGTTTCCAGTTCATACCTTTGCGGGGATCTACCCCGCCCAACTTGTAAATTGCCCCGTCTACCCGATCAAATACGGGATCGGCAAGGGTGTGTTTTCCTGCGGCGATATGATACAGATACCGCCCCACCGGAATGACAAGGATCAAATAAATGATCAATGTCAAAGCCAGCTGTAACATACGAAACTCCTCCTATACTGTGTCCTCGGCATTAAAAACGTTCCGGATGTGCCAAAGCGTATACCAGATATCCGCCCAGCAGCAAAACAATGATTCCAAGCAAAATCATACGGTTCAACTCCTACTCTTCATTATTCCTGAGAATCGACTTGCCGCTGGCACCAATTCACCAGCATCCAGACAAAGCCAAAACCCACCAGCAGGGTTCCTACCATCAAGCAATCCATCATACGTGAGGCTCCTTTCGTTCATATAAATGATGCCATATCGCAAGAACGTTCTCCTTTTGCAATGGACAGGCGAGCAAAACACGCAACACCTGTTTTGCGGTCACAGCATACCGCAGCCTGTAATAAGTGGGGATTAAGGAAGATAACTCGACATTAACAGGAGATTAATGTTTCTCCCTTCCATCGTGTGAACTATCGCACTTTGAAGGAGTCCTTTTCTCCTCAATGGTCGGATCCAGTGCAGACTCTTCTTGCATCAGCACATCGGCACTACTGCTGATGTTTGTGAGCGGTTCCCGAAAATCACGTGAAACTTCTCGAAGCAAGTTGGCTTGCAGCCGCTCTTTCTGTGTCTGAAGCGCCTCTTTATTTCGTTCTTCCTGCAGCCGGATGCGTTCCTGACTGAGACCGCACTCACTTAATATGGCAATCATAAGGTTTTTTTCGAAAGCATCCGGAATGGAGTAGCCTACAATGGGAATTCCTACAATCCCCATCACGCCCTGCGTCCCTCTGACGGAGAGGAAAAGCCATTTAGCGTCTGGCAGTGTGTTTGTGGTTGCACCTGCGTGCTTGTTGTTTCTTTGTACCCACTTGGCCACCCCAATTTCTTCGGAACCTAATTTCGTTAAAATATTCTGTTCATCGGAGGGCTCTACCCGAAATGCTAATTCCTTTTCTGTTCCACTTAATGCATAGAGAACAGGCCGGTCAAAAAGTCGATTTAGTTGTTCTGCAGTCAGCCGAAGGCAATCCCATTCGGTCCGCCCTTTCTGCAGCTTTTGGCTGCTCTCTAAAAGGAGTTCCGTATAATAGCTCTTTTCTGCCGCTAAACGGGCCTGTGCCTTTACGCGGCTGGCCAGAGAACTCGCAATAACGCTGGAGAAAAGCATAATCAGAAATGTAACCGGATAGCTGGGGTCGTTGGCTTGAAAGGTAAAACGAGGCTCTGTAAAAAGAAAATTGAAGGCAGCAACACTAAAGAGAGACTCAATTGCGCCGTAAAAGTGGCCGTTTGTCCAAACCGCAGTAATCAGGACGCCCAAAATGTAAACCGTAATGATGTTTGATTCGCTGAATCCAGCATAATAAAAGCCAAATCCCGCAAGGGAGGAAAGCAACAAAGAGGCCAGCATGATACCTGTGTCTTTCCAAGTAAAGTGTGCTTTTGGAACATGAAGCTTTCCAAGTGGCTTTTTATATAGCGGTTGGTGATCTGGAATAATGTATATATCCAGATCTGTTAGTTCAATCAGGCGATCAGCCAGACTCTTTTTTTTCATAACAGGATTTTGCTTGTGATTAATGCGGCCCATAACAATTTTTGTTACACCGCTGACACGGGCATATTCTGCAATCTGTACGGCGGGATCAGTTCCATATACCGTAGAAATCTGTGCACCCAACTGCTCTGCGAGATGCAGATTATTACGCAGGCGCTTCAGGTTTTCGCCGGATAATTCTTTTGTTTCTGGCGTCTGTACAAACAATGCAGTGAAACCGCTGTGAAAGGCTTCCGCCATTCGTGCTGCGGTTCGGATCACTTTTGCATTGGAAGGTGCAGAAGAAAGGCAGATCAAAATATGTTCCCCGGCTTTCGCGCTCTTTGCCTTACCCTCCTGCAGTGCCGTGCGGTTCAGCTGATCCGCAGTACGCCGCATAGCGATCTCACGCAGGGCAGCCAAATTTTCGATGGCAAAAAAGTTCTGGAGCGCCTGTTTTGCCTGGCGCTCCCGGTACACTTTTCCCATCTGAAGGCGTTTCACCAACTCGTCCGGCTCAATATCCACCAGTTCCACCTGATTGGCCCGGTCAAAAATATGATCCGGGATTCGCTCATTGACCGCAATGCCTGTGATAGAGGACACCAAATCGTTCAACGACTCCAAATGCTGCACATTTACCGTGGTATAGACGTTGATCCCAGCCTGGAGCAGTTCTTCTACATCCTGATACCGCTTTGTGTGCCGGCACCCTTGGGCATTATTGTGGGCCAATTCGTCTACCAGAATAAGTTGTGGTTTCCTCTGCAGCGCTCGGTCCAGATCCAACTCTTTCAGCCTGATCCCGCGATAGTCAATATCTTTGCAAGGCAAAATCTCCAGCCCTTCCAAAAGAGCTAGTGTATCTGGCCTGGCATGCGGCTCCACATACCCTACCACAACATCTGTACCTTCTTTTTGAGCCTGATGGGCTGCCTCCAGCATGGCATAGGTCTTGCCTACACCCGCTGCATAGCCGAAAAAAATCTTTAACCTGCCTTGATTGCAATCGTCTTTTGAAGAACCTGCCTTTGGAGGAGTTCCCCGGCTGCTATATGTTTCATCCATATTGATTTTTCTCCTTTTTACTAAGCGCATGCCCCTCTTATGATATAAAATAGCATTAACAGCCCTACGAAAATATGAATCTATCGTGTTTGGTATTAAAATTGTATAAAAACCATTTGAGTCAGTATTAAAGCGCTGCTGATACAATCATAAGCATCCTTATCCACAGAGTAGTCATTTAGGATTGACAGCACGGTCAACCCATAAGCAAAATCGAGCAGCGGCGAAATTCCATCGTCTTTTCATTTCAGACCACCACTAAACTACTGGCATAGTGATCCTCATTTAAGAAAAAAGGCCCCCATTCCACCATCTGGATCAGATACTTCCCTACTCCCCTACTCCGGTTAGGCTGGCAGCTGCTTCGATAAAATCTACTGCATACTGAATTCATTCCTTTGGCTCACTAATTCTACCAAGTGTCCCCGCCACAGCTATGCCGGCATTGCCAGCGCCAAAGGGATCCCCATGTACGATATCGGCAAGGCCCTGGGCCACAGTTCCCCGGTCACTACCGGCAATATCTATCTATACCCACTTACTGAATCCGAGCCGCAAGGATCTTCTGGATCGGCTGTGGGATAATTCCTGATAAAATAAGCCGCCGGGCCTGTCCTGCTTTGCAGCAGGATGGCTTCGGCGGCGTTTTTTCCCCTCATTTGCAAACGGGTCATTTACAACTAACAAAAAAATAAAAATTTATTCTCTAAAAACAAGTTGCAAAAGCAAATAAATTAGGCAGGAAATCAGCCGATTTCCTGCCTAATTATGATGGGGGTGAGGGGAGGCGCAACCCCGATAGTCCTTCTCCCTTTCAACCTCAAAAGTTATAAAAAGCATTACCTTATGTTATTTTTCTGTTTCTACTTCCCGTTTTATCCCACTGCTTATGTTCCCGTAGGTAGCTTTTTACAAGTAAATAGCTACCCTCAATTTTTCTGTCCCGCAGCACATGAGCATAAACGGCCACCGGGTGGTTCATCTTCCTCCAGTGGTGCCAGCATCAGGAGGCAATTGAATCTGAAGTTCCCCCTTACTGGAGCAGCTACCCCACCGGGACTACTGGCTACAGATAGCGATCGAGCCATAGCCCTACACCTTTGGAGCGTAGTACCACGCCCGCTCTAGAATGTACCGGCGGGCCCGCTCTGCCAGCTCCTTCAGCTCCACCTCAGTCAGGGCAGGCAGCTCCGCCGTCTGCCGCTTTTGCCGCTCCAGCTTCTCCTGGCGTTGCCGGATCCATTGCCGGTGCTGCTCCACAAAATATTCGATCTGTTTGTAGCCCGGAGAGGCACACGGCAATCAACCCTCAGGTCAAAGTTCCAGTTTCAGGGTCTTCCGCCTACTGAGCGGTTCGCCCTGTTTACAAAAAAATTCAGTATTTTCAAGGATTTCCGCCATTTTCAATGACAGATACGACACAGATCATCACCGACCTGTGTCGTATCTTGTCGTATGCTCAATCCGTTGTTTTCTATTTGTGTTACGCAAGTTCTGCAACCTGACATAGGGCCCATCTCGCAGACTGCTTTCTTCTCTTTTTATTACGGCATGAATTACAAACGGGAGGAAGTTAGCTTCCTCTTCCATCCTATTCAACCGCTATTCCCGCTTCTCCCTTACTGCCAAAGGACTCCTCCATTGGCCGCAACCGCCTTGTCCAGAATACACTTTGCCGCCACAAGGTCCTGGATCGCCACGCCGACCGTTTCAAACACGATGATTTCCTCATCATTCTCACGGCCCGTCAGATTGCCAAGGACTACCTGCCCCAATTCTCCGGTAAAGGCAGCTTCTGTGATGAGCCCCTCCTGCAGAGGGATAATGATGTCTCCCGCCTCCGCAAGTACAGCAGAACGGGAATCAAAGTAAATCTTGGAAGCCCTCTGCAGAAGCACGGGATCTACCTCCTGCATATGGGGCTGATAGGAGCCCACACAGCTGACAGTTGCACCAGGTTTGACCTTGGTACCGTTAAAAACAGGGGTTGAGGAGGGAGTAAGCGTAACAATCAGATCAGCATCACAAATCGCCTCATCTGCAGTGGGAACAGCGATAATGTTTGCTCCATATTGGGAAAGCTCCTCCCTCATCCGATCCGCAAACGCCTGGGCCCTGTCAAAATTGAGATCAAATACCCGGACCTCCTCCAGCGGCCGCACCGCAAGCATGGCTTCCAGCTGGGATGGCGCCTGTCCTCCCGTACCAATGATCGCGCCTCTCCGGCAATCTTTTTTCGCAAGGAGGGAGAATGCTGCTCCCGATGCCGCTCCTGTGCGCAGCTGCGTCACATAGGTGCCATCCAAAATCGCAGAGACGATCCCCGTTTTCCCGTCGATCAGAAGCAGCTGCGCGGGGGCGGAGGGGAGACCTTTGTCAATATTCTGTGGGAAAATATTGATGATTTTTAAGGCAGCAGCATCCAATTCCTGTGCATAAGCCGGCATAAAGAGCATGCTCCCTTGGTAATGGGGGACCTGAATATTGGTACGCAACGGTATCTCGCAGGACCCCTCAGAAATCATCTTGAATGCTATCTTTCCACATGTGATCGCATCATGGATAGTAAATACTTTTTTTATTTCCTCTCGGTTCAATAGACGCATATCGTTTCCCTCTTTTGTATCAAATTCTCCATCACTCATCAATCAGGATGGCATCCTCAGTAAAGGTGATATGGCACTGTTGGGGCAGTGACAAAAATACCTGCCGAGATATGGTCCGGATGGCAATGCTTCGATGGTACAATTTTTCCCCAATAATGGCCCCAAGAGAAAGCACCGGCTCCGCCTCAATACACAGGAGGCCCACCGGATGTGTTTCAAGCCGTATCATCTCCAGCATGACGCCGGACCCGGAACAGGACCCTCTATCACAGGGAATGCCAAGGATCTTTCCGGAGATCTTTTGTCCGCAAAGGCTGTGGTGAACATCCTGAACCTCACCGGTCTGTACATTGACGCCGCCCCAAAAGCTCAGCGGCATCTGAGAAATGACGCCTTCTGCACTCACCTCTCCCGCCGCGATCACTTTAAAATCCAAAATCTTCATACCCGGCACTCCTTTGGAAGCTTGCCTGTCACGGCAGCCTGGACGCAGTTTTCCAGTGTTGCCATTTTGATGCGGACTCCATTGATCCCCGGTGCGTACTGGGCGGCCTTACCTGAATTGGTGACGATGTTCTTGCCCGTCCACCGTCCGTCGCCCTCATCCATCTCCATGACGCAGGTATCACGGGTAATAACGACGCCAGCATGCTCCAGTTTCTGTGCAATACCGCATCTTTCTGCCAGATGATATTGCGTCTCACTTGTCATAATCCAGAAATCTGTTCCGGGGAACACTGTTTTTTGTCCTATACACCGAGCTACCATCCTCATCTCCTCAGCGGAAAAATGGGGACAACCCAGCAGGACCATATCTACATGATCTCCCATTGCGGTATCCAGCCTTCTTCGAACCGCGGTCAAGTCTGCTGGTGTTACTGAAACCGCCTCATAGCCGCCCCATCCCTGAAATGCCGCTTCGATGGTGGGGGCCTCCGGGGTGATCCCCGCCACATGGAACAGGCTGACCGCGCCCGCAGATGCCGCCGCCGCAGACAGCGCCTTTAGCTGGTCCTCGGTGGTCTCTGCAGGCAGGCCTTCTATTACAGGCACCTTGTTGACGACCGCCTCTCCGATGAAGTAGCCCAGCAGAGCATAATCCGCGCTGTCTGTAAACCAGGGAGCCGAAAATCCCTCCAGACAGAACAGCACATCGCCCCGTCTGTTTTCCTTCAGATAACGTCCGTAGGCCGGTACACGGCCCGTCACCGCGCAGCACACATCCACCAAATCCGGCAGACGTTCCGCCCGTGCCCCCACAACGGAATTGACAAAATTCACAGCGTTGGACTCCGACCAGCTGACGATCTCACCGAAGCGGGGAACATTGGTACACTGATAGGGCGCACATGTCCATGTAGGGATAACGCCCAAGCGGAGATAGGCTTCCTCCAGCCGCCTGCTTTTTTCTGAAAAATCCTCACTGGCACCCAGTGCTTTCCAATTTTTGATGTCGCGGGACAGCGGATTGATTGTTGTGGGCACTGCGACCCGGGCGCCGTTTTCCACCAGCCACTCCAGGAATTCCGTACCCGCTGTCCAGATCGTTGTGTACGCTGCCGCATCAATATGTGCTCGACTCACCGGAAGGAACCTTTCAGCTCCATATAGTTGGCCGAATTTTACCAACAACTCCATTGCCAGCTGAATCCCTTTCCCATGGGCCCCACTGAGCATTTCCTGTTCTGCGGATGTCAGATTCACTGTCAGACGGCCTCCTTCATTCGTATTCTTTTCAGAGCGATTTTCATCGTGCTGCCCACTCACGCAACCAGATAAATGATACATCCTACAATGCCGCCGATCAGCCCTACTACGCTCTCGTTTACTCCCCAGGTGAGCAGAGACGTTTTGGTGTCAGATCCCATAAGGGCATGGGCCAGCCAAAATCCGGCGCTGTTGACATGGCACAGCGTACTGGCTCCGCCGCATACTGCCACCGTGATCCCCGCCAATTCCATGGGCAACAGGGCATCAAGTCCAGGCATAGCTGCCATGATACCCGCCGTCATGGCCATTGCTACCGGCGTGCTGCCAATGACGCCCCGCAGCAGCGCACCGATCAAAAAGCCCATGACAGGGAGGGGGAGATTGAGCGTCTGGACTCCTTCGCTGATAAGATCACCGATTCCGCTGTCCTGCAGAACATAGCGCAGCGCACCGCCTGCGCCAATGACAAGCAGGATCTCTGAAACCGGCTTGACACTGGCGGACATCATTCCCTCCAGCTTTTTCTTGTCTAACTTGCACACGCTGCTTATGCACAGCATCGCCAGCAGGAGAGTAAGCAAGAGAGCTATAAACGGCGTTCCGATAAACTGCAGTTGGTCATTCATGGGCAGCGATGGAATCTGTTGGGCAAGAGTTCCCACCAGAATTAGCACCAAGGGTAAAAGCAGTATAGACGCGACCAGCGCAAATCCTGGAGTTTTTTCAGGCTTGCTGTCTGTTGTCTGAGGAATCAATGGTTCCACATAGATTCTCTTTCCCATCCACCGCGAAAAAAATATGCCCCATATGACAGATACCACTGTTGCGATCACGCCGCCGAAAATGACATGTCCTAGGCTCGCTCCTAGTATGGTCGACACCAACAAAGGATGGGAGGCCGGTGGAATAAATCCGCTCCCCGCCACCAGCCCTGAGGCAAGGGGCATGGAGTAATACACGCTGGAGCATTTTTCTTTCCGCGCAAGCCCCATGGCCACCGGCATCAAAAGGATCAGCGCCGCATCAAAATATACGGTGACAACCAAGAAAGCCGACACAAAGGCCATCGCCCAGGGAGCGCCCTTGGCTCCAAATTTGCGGCTGAGCATATCGGCAATAACGTTGATCCCGCCGGAATATTCCAGCAGCGCACTGAGCATACACCCAATACCGATAAGCAGAACAATGGTCCCCAGAGTACTGCCTACTCCGTTGGTAATGGTTTCCGCCAGCTGGACGGGCGGTATACCCGCCAACAGCCCGATAACGATAGTCGAGAGCAAAATGGAGATAAACGCATTGACTTTGTAGCCAATAATCAAAACGAGCAACAGGACAAACCCAATCAGCGAGGAGAAGATCAACCAGATATCCGTGCTAAAAATATTCATCATATTTCGTCCATCCGTTATTAATCTTCAGGTGACAGAGCAGCATCTTCCCCACACGATTTTGTACACATCAGGCGTTCAATATCGGAAATTTCTCTGGGAATATCCTTTGTCAAGACAATGCAGCCGTCCTCTGTTACCAAGACATCATCCTCTATACGGATTCCCAGGCCTTCCTCCTCGATGTACAGTCCGGGCTCAATGGTGATCACCACTCCCGGTTCCAGCGGAAGGCGATTATTTCCCACATCGTGGGTATCAAGGCCCAGATAGTGGCTAATGAAATGATAATAGTAATCTGCAACCTGGCAGTCCTCCTGGATCAGGCCGATTTTTTTAAGTTCCCTGGCATAAAATGCCTTTGTCATGGCATCCAGCTCCTGCATGGTGACGCCCGGTTTTGTCTGACTGGTTATAAATTTGTTGCAATTGAGGACGATCTCATAGATCTGTGCCTGGCGGGAAGTAAATTTTCCATTGACCGGAAAAGTCCGGCTGACATCGGAGTTATAGCCATCCACCATCACACCGAGGTCACAGAGAAGCATCGTGCCGTCTTCTGCCCTCTGATCATTATTAGGATAGTGCAGAATGACCGCGTTGTCCCCCGAAGCAAAGATCCACCCCGGACTAAGGGGCGCGCCGGTCCTCCGAACTGCAAAGCTGTAAAAGGCCTCGTACTCATACTCATACATCCCGGGTTTGGAATGGATCATCATATTTTGGATACCTTTATTGGTTATGTCGGCAGCTTTCCGCAGCTTTTCAATTTCCTCCGGCTGCTTAATGCGCCGCATATTGTTGAGCACCGGACTTGCATCCCGGATTTGGAGAGCCGGATATTTCTGTCGGATGTCACAGGCAAACCGCTGGGAAAGCGTTTGATCGTCAGAATAGTTCTGTCGGCTGAGATCCAACCACAGCTGGGTGCAGAGGAATTTCCGTATCTCCAGGTTAATATCGCTGATAAACTGTGTGTTTTCCCGCACGTCCTGTATGCCAGCCGTCTCACATACCTGCTGAGGGGTGATCTGCCGGCCATTTGTCTTTTGATGAAGTTCGTCCACTGGGTCAATATACAGGCGTTCATACTGCAGGCCGTCCCGTTTTACCAGGAGAAGTATAAAGTTTTCCGCAGAGAAGCCCGTCATATAGCGGAAACTGTTCTGTACAAAGAAGGGATAGTAGTGATCGGAATTATGGTGAGGCGCCTTTCCGGAGAAGAGAACGAGTACGCTCTGGTCCGGCATGGTGTCAAAAAGTCGTCTTCGATTGTTTTCATAAAACGTCCTAAGCATAATCTCTCTCCTAATCGGTCAAATAATGTCCTGCCAACTCTCAGGCGCTGCGCGCAGCATGGTTCTCCCTTACATACTGAGAGAACAATAATCCACATTCCAGCTGTACAGACGCCACAGATTTTATGGACGCCGGGTAGTAAATAAGGCCTGACTCAATCCGGTGAAGAATCTCTTGGAAAAGACTTTCCGCTTGATCCTGCAGTGCCTCCAGCTGAGCATTTTGGGGATAGCGGTCCAATAACCGCTTCAGCAGGCGGATCAAGGTTCCATGATTCAGCAATTTGAAGAACTGGGAAATATAGATCTGCTCGCATACCTCTGCCTTTGTGGCCGGACGCTGTTCCTCTTCCTTAGAGGAGTCGTCAGTAGTTACATAGGTCTCCGGCAAGGAGACAAAATCCTCCAGCATCAAATAATACGGGTCATTTGACACATCAAATCCATCCAACTGCGCAAGGATTTCCAAAATGGAGCGATCGCTCTCCTGCTTGTAAGCAATACCCCTTCGTTTGGCCTCTCCAAATGTTAAGTCAGACAACTCGTGATTTTCCAACTGTGGAGCAACAAAATATGGCAATTCAGCAATAATGGACTTTGCATGATAGCAGGTATCCCCATAGTCCATACTGTTAGTGCCATATGTCAGCACATCGGAGATATTGGAAACCCCGCTGGAAACCAACGCATCATAGGTTTCACGAATCCCGCTTTTGCCAAAAATGGCCGGGGCATAAATTGGAGCACTCAGTGTTTCTCCCGCTGCCTGCAAGGGAATGTTTTGCCTGACGGCAGCCCCATGGATTGCCTCATACACTTCCTTTGTAGCAGGTTCCGATAAGAACCAGTAGGCACCGCCAAATCCCGCAGAATTGTGCAATGGATAGAGAAACACCGGACGGATTTCCTCCATTAAACGCATAATCGCCGCCGTTTCAGGCAGAGGAGCATCGTAATGATATGTCTTATAGTCAATTGGAAATGTCCAGTCCACCTGCTGGCAACTGGCCGGACGGTAGAAATTCCTGGCATACCTCTCTATGGTCAAATCGCCTTTCAGCCACCCGCTATTTTCCTCCAGGCCGTCGCAGTCCCAGGACTTGACAATATACCAGGTGTACCCCAGCTTTTTTCGCAGTGCGGCGTCGGATGCCAGCTTCTCGGACAGGTATTCCAGCATAAGCGTCCCTATGGGTTCATTGGGGTGGGGGCAGCCAAGCAGCAGCGCGTTGGGACCTTCAGATCCAATTTTCAGGCAATACAGGGGGTGGCCTTTTCTGCTATTTCCGATAGTTAATAACGTAACACAATCCGGATATGTTTTTGCCAGACGTTCAGAGGACGCATCCAACTCCTCCCGCGTCATGAACTCCTGGTATTCCGGCATACCATCGACCAGCTCCCGTATGCCCCAGTCATTGAGGTGACAACCACCCTGCAACATATGTACAAAGCACTTCCTTACCTATAATTTATTGTTGTTACGGCTCTCATTCAGTCCGGCCAGCTCAGGCAAACAGAATTCCCCGTCTTTCATTACAGGAACGCCATCAAAATAAATAGTCCCACCTCCTGCGCTGGACTGCATCCGGCAAACAAGATCCCAATGAATTGCGGAATGATTACCGTTATCAGCTTCTTCATAACAGCTGCCGAGGGCCAGGTGAAAGCTTCCTCCGATTTTTTCATCAAACAGGATACTGCCTACAGGGTTTGTGATCATATGGTTCAATCCCAGAGCAAATTCCCCAACGTAGCGGGAACCCTCGTCAATATCCAGAATAGCATTTAATTCCTTTGTACTGCCGTCGCTGGAAGCGGAAACAACTTTTCCCTCCCGGAAGGACAGAGCTATCCTCTGAAAAGAGCACCCCTGGTATACAGTTTTGGTGTTGAAGCATACGGTACCATTGATAGAAGTGCGCACAGGAGCCGTATAGACCTCCCCATCCGGCAAGTTCACCTTACCGGCCGCACACAGCACAGGAATCCCCCGAATAGAAAACGTCAAGTCTGTTCCAGGTGCCGTAATGCGCACCTGGTCGGTTTTCTCCATAAGATTCTGCAGAGGAAGCATCCGGGCCAATAGAGAGGGATAATCAATCAGGCAAGACTGATACAACAGTTGACTGTAAGAATCCGTATCCATATTGGCTGCCTGAGCATCCGCTGCCGTTGGCTGCCGCAGAACAAGCCACCGTTTTTTTAGCCGCTGCCGGGTAAGATCCTGTCGATAAATGCTCATATATCTCCCAAGCGTCTCCTGGGGGACCCCGGTCAGCTCTGCATTGTTACCACTGCCGTTAAGAATGATGTAACAATCGGCCCGTTTCATCAAAATGTCCTCACTCTGCCGCATCAGCGTCAGCTGTTCATCAGAGACCTGTTGGAGAATTCTTCGCAAAGTTGCTGTATGTCGGATCAACACATGAGGCATCCCACCACAGTGATAAATTTCCTGAATCAGAGCCTTGCAAATATCGTGATCCGGTTCTTCTGTATCGATCACTACAAAATCACCAGGCTGAACCTCTATGGAATATTTGGTAATAGAAATCGCCAGCTGTTGGGCTCTGACATCCATAAGGCACCCTCCTGTTCATATGTTAGTCATAGAGCATACACGCAACTTTGCTGCCATCGGCCTGCGGTTTCAGTGGGATATCGGTCCCCTTGCAATGCTCGCAAGCATGGGGGCAACGGGCAAAAAAGCGGCAGCCCTTTTCAGGATCAATAGGACTTGTAATCTCGCCTTTGATAAGCTGCCGTTTTTTTCCGATACTTGCCACACTGGCAACAGGGATCGCCTTTAACAGCGCCTGGGTATAGGGATGTTTGGGACTCTTGAAAAGCACACTGGACGGTGCTTGTTCCACACATTGGCCCAAATACATCACGGCAATCTCATCGGAGATATGTTTGACAACAGACAGGTTATGCGTAATAAAAAGGTAGGTCAGTCCCAGTTTGTCCTGTAGATCCATCAGCAGGTTAAGAACCTGCGCCTGAATGGAAACATCCAATGCGGAAACCGGTTCGTCACATACGATGAACGTTGGGTCCAGCACCAGGGCCCGGGCAATTCCGATCCGCTGCCGTCGTCCCCCATCCAACTCATGGGGGTAGGTATTCATCAGCCGCAAGTCCAGGCCGACACAGTTCATGGTATCGATCACTTTTTCATTGCGCTCCGCCTTGCTGGCATAAGTCTTATTGACAATCAGAGGCTCTGCCACCAATTCCGCCACCGTCATACGAGGATTTAGTGAGCTGTAGGGGTCCTGGAAAATCATCTGCATTTTCCGACGATACTTTGCCAACTCCTTTTTCTTCAGTGCCGCAATATCTGTACCATCAAAGAGGATCTGCCCTGATGTTGGCTCTGTCAGTCGGATGAGGGTCTGTCCCAAAGTAGATTTTCCACAACCGGATTCGCCCACGACACCCAGGGTCTTCCCTCTAGGAATGGAAAGGCTGACTCCGTCAACCGCATGGAGCATCCCGTTGCTTACCTTATAGTATTTTTTCAAATCAACGATTTCGATCAAATTCTGTGTCATATCAGTTTTCCCCCTCTGCCGAAAAGAGATGGCACTTAATGACATGGGTACCTGCTCCCACATCTGGCGGCTGCACCGTCTTGCAAATCTCCATGCAATGCTTGCAGCGGGGATGGAATTTGCAGCCGCTGGGCAAATCCGACGGGTCGGGCATCAGGCCATCAATAGGGTGCAGACGTTCCTCTTCTACATCCAGCTTGGGAATGCTGTCAAACAACCCCACCGTATAGGGGTGATGCTTTCCCTCCTGGAGAATATCCAGTACCGTGCCATATTCAATAATTTCGCCGGCATACATAACAGCGACCGTGTCACAGCTCTCCGCCACAATGCCCAGATCGTGGGTGATCAGGATCATGGCGGTATTCATTTTTTGTTTCAAGTCGTCCATCATATCCAAGACCTGAGCCTGGATGGTCACGTCAAGGGCTGTCGTCGGCTCATCTGCGATCAGCAACTCCGGATTACAGGCCAGGGCAATGGCTATGCCGATGCGCTGTTTCATACCTCCGGAAAACTGATGGGGATACTCATTTTTTCTCGACGCCGGAATTCCCACCAGTTCCAAAAGGCGGTTGACTTCAGCGTTGATCTGCTCCTTAGTATAATCCGTGTGATACTCCAGCACCTCGCTGATCTGCTTGCCCACCTGCAAAACCGGGTTGAGGGACGTCATAGGGTCCTGAAAGATCATGGAGATCCGCTTGCCCCGAATTTCCCGCAGGTGCTGCTCGTCCATCTGAACCAGATCCATTCCGTCAAAGCTGATACTGCCTTCAGGGATGGTGGAATTCAGTTTAGGGAGAAGACGTGTGACCGCGAGAGCAACCGATGTTTTGCCGGCGCCTGTCTCCCCCACAAGGCCCAGGGTCTTTCCCCGTTCCAGGGTCAGATTCACATGATTTACGGCATGGACTGTCTGGCGATTGGCCTGATATTCTACTACCAAATTTTTAATTTCCAACAACGGTTTCATGTATTGCCTCCTTACTTTCTAAGGCGGGGATCCACAGCATCCCGAATACCGTCTCCCAGCAGGTTAAACGCCAGCGCGGCAAGTAAAATTGCAAGACCCGGAAAAACGACAACATGGATTGCTTCCTGAATAAACTCCTGACCTTCAGAAAGCATACTTCCCCACTCCGGAGTGGGAGGCATGATACCCATGCCCAGATAGCTCATGCTTGCAATGCTCAAAATGTTGGACCCCAGCCGCATCGTTGCGGAAACAATGATGGGCCCGATGGCATTGGGAATAATATGCTTGCGGATGATCCGGGGTGTCTTTGTCCCGCAGGCAATGGCAGCCTTGATATACTCATTGCCGCTCAGAGAAATTACTGCAGACCGTGTTACACGGGTCGCATCGGGGATCGCCGTCACAACAATGGCAATTACCAGGTTCATCAGGCCCGCACCAAGAGCGGATACCAGTGTTAGGATCAGCAGAATACCCGGAATGGCAGAGATCGTATCCATGATACGCATGACGACCGTATCAAACACTCCGCCAAAATATCCGCACATACTGCCGATGATCATACCTGCGGTCATAGAGAGCAGGACGGCGATCATGGCAAACGTAAAGGAATAGCGGGTACCGTGGACAATACGAGCCAAGATATCTCGGCCATAGAAGTCGTTACCAAACGGATGCTCCCAGGAGGGTCCCGCGAGGCTCAAGGCATAGTTCGTTTGAAGCGCTGTTGTCTCGTAATCGAAGAGAACATCAGCGAAAATTGCGAAAAAAACAAATACCAGCAAAATTGCTAAACCGATCATTGCTGTTTTGCTCTCTCTCAGCCGCAACCAAATTTCTTTCCAATGACTCTGTTTTTTGTTGTAAATAGGAGTTTCTTTTATTTTCATAGCGCTCACCTCTTTGCGTACTTAGCCTTAACACGGGGGTCCAAAAAGGCGTGAACCAAATCCAACAGCAGCATTACAAGAGCAAAATTAATAGACAGCACAATAACAGAAGCCATAACCTGAGGGGTATCCTTGCTTCTTATGGCATTTACTGTCATGGCACCCATTCCAGGCAGACTAAACACGCTCTCAATAATGACCGTTCCGCCCATCAGGTAGCCGAAAGAGGAAATGATTACCGTTGTAACCGGCAAAAGCGCATTTCGCAGCGCGTGATACCAGATGACGACTCTCTCCGGAATACCTTTCATACGGGCCGTTCTGACATAGTCTTGCCGGATTTCCTCCAGCATAGTGGTTCGGGTCATACGCAAAATTCCTGCAGAGGCAGGGATGCCGCCAGACAGGGCAGGGAGAATATAAGAGGTCCAAGACTCAACCCCACTAACTGGAAGCAGGTCCAGCTTCAATGAAAAGAAAATAATCAGCATCATGCCCAGCCAAAACTCCGGGATCGTAGCGCAGACCATGGCCAAGGTGCGCAAGGAATTATCCAAAAACGAATACTGCTTTACAGCTGACAAGATTCCCAGAGATACACCAAGAACAGTTGCGATCAACATAGAAGCGACTGCCAGTTTAAATGTAATGGGGTAATTTTCTATTACGGTATCCATAACCGGCAGACGCGTGGAATAGGAGAAGCCAAAGTCTCCGTGCAGAAGATCACCTAAATAATTGACATATCTTTGGAGAAAGGGCTGGTCCAGCCCCATTTTTTCCCGCATTTCAACAACAGCGGATTCCGGAGCATCAGGCCCCAGCATCATGCGAACCGGATCGCCGGGTGTAAATTCCAGAATTGCAAAGATGATAAATGTGACCGCCAGAACGGTGGGAATGATCATCAGGATACGTTTGCAAATATATTTCCACATAAAAACAGGTCTCCTTGTATATCCCTTGTTCCTATATAAATGGATCTGGAGCTTTGCAGCCCCAGATCCATTTACAATGATTACCAACTCACCTTAGAAAGGTCATAGGCGTCAATGCGGTTAACAGAGAGTCCTTTCAAATTGGAGTTGTATACGATGTTTGTTTCACCGATGTAAATAGGGAGCAGGCAGGCTTCATCATATAGTGCATCCATAGCGATCTCTACCTGAGCAGTTCTTTCCTCGCAATCAGGCAGCGTTTCAATCACTTCAAAAGCAGCATCAATATCTTCTCTGGAGCAGCTTACAAAGTTACTCGTGTTGTCTGATGCAAATGTCTTTATAAAGGCATACGCATCCGGCAGGGAGAGGGATACGGTGCGGCCATACATCTGAAAATCTTTGGCCATAACCTGGTCCCAGAACGCACCGGAATCGATGGATTCAATTTCCAGAGTAATACCAATATCCGCAAGGCTATTCTGAATGATCTGGGCAACTTTGATGTCATCGGAGCCATTGTGCAGGAGAGTCATGGTATAGCCGCTACTATAGCCCGCATCTGCCAGAATCTGCTTAGCCTTCTCTACGTCGCGCTCATAGTCATAGCTTTTTCCTGAATCGCTGATCCGTCCTTCTATGTGGGAGGTAGGAATATGCGCGTGACCATTCTCTACCAGATCAATGATAGCCTGACGATCAATTGCCAGATTGATTGCCTGACGAACAGGCTTATCTACATTCGTGGTATTAATAAAGTAATAGCACTGTTTGGGGGAATCGGTCGTCTCAACAGTGATCCCGTCAAGAGCAGAAACACGATCGATTTCAGCGCTGGGGATACCCAAGAGAACGTCTACCTCTCCCTTTTCCAGGCTGGCGATAGCACTGGTGGTCTCTTTAATGATGCGGTAGTTAATGTCCTTGATGAGTCCCTTGTCGCCCCAATAGTCATCAAAGCGGGTAACAGAAATATACTGTGTGGCCTTCCACTCCACCATCTTGTAGGGACCTGTACCCACCGGGCTGCGTCCATACAGCTCGCCGCCCTCTTCAATGGCCTTCTGGTTGACGACCGGTACACTGGACAAGTCGTTGAGGAAGTCAAGGATCGGGCCAGTAAGAGTAAAGGTCACGGTGTAGTTATCGTAATCGTAGGAAAGATCCGCAAGATAGTCACTGATGACATAGCCCTCGTTGGCATCATTGAGCCAGCGTTCCATGCTGTACTGAATGTCTGCCATTGTCATCTCTTCACCGTTGTGGAACTTGACACCCTTCCGGATGGTGAAGGTATACACGGTTCCTTCTTCATTGACCTCATAACTCTCAGCAAGACGGCAGTCATAGCTGGTACCATCCACAAGTGTCACCAACGGCTCATAGATGCCAAACTGATCTTTATACTCCATAAAAGTACAGTTTACAAGGGACTACACAGGGTAGGTATCTGACGGGAGGGGTGCCG
>ENA-OURU01000649-OURU01000649.1-human-gut-metagenome-genome-assembly--contig:-NODE-649-length-51095-cov-5.504702_pt1 | contig 51095 bp, 57 predicted proteins | sample MGYA00242137_ERZ509064 | MGnify/ENA primary metagenome ERZ509064 (study PRJEB26280, sample SAMEA2338777) | human gut metagenome | biome: human gut; feature: human-associated habitat; material: faeces...
AAGGGCATGTAAATCAATCATCAGAGACAACAAAATTTAGAAATCACCTAAAACGTAAATGCGGCAAGGCAATTACTATAGTTCTCTGCCAGCAGAAATCGTCATGTTGTAGCTGCAAAATACATAGTAATCTTTGACATAATAAGCAATATGTGACGATGTGATGATTTTGGAGATGCGAAGTTGGAATGCGCTGATGTATTGGATTGTAAGGGAGGACTAGAGCATGATAGAAGTTCAAAAGGTATCATTGCAGATAAAAAAAGCAAAGATATTAGAGAATGTTGATTTCACCTGTCAAAAGGGGCAGATTTGTGGTGTCGTGGGTAGAAATGGAAGCGGTAAGACGATGTTGATGAAGTGTATCTGCGGTTTTGTGAAACCGACTTCTGGAGAAATACAGGTAGATGGTCAAGTGATTGGAAAAGATATAGATTTTATTCCGAATGCTGGAATCATTATTGAAACGCCGGGGTTTATTCCTAATTATTCAGGCTATAAAAATCTGCAGTTGTTAGCATCTATTCAAAATAGAATTGATAAGACAAGGATTCGTGAAGTTATGCAGATGGTAGGATTGGATCCGGATATGAAACGTAGTGTAAAAAAATATTCCTTAGGAATGCGTCAAAGATTGGGGTTAGCACAGGCAATTATGGAAGATCCAAGTGTATTAGTTCTTGACGAGCCCTTTAATGGGTTGGATAAGGAGGGGGTTGTGGAGATGCGGCAATATCTGTTGCAATTAAAAGATGCGGGAAAGGCGATTATGGTTTGCTCACATTCATCGGAGGATATTGCAGTTTTGTGTGACCGTGTGTATGAAATGGAGCATGGCAAATTGACGCCTAAATGATTGCATTCGCCCCAATTGGTTGCTATACTAATATAGTAGAAACCGTTCCGGGCATGTTGTGTTCGATGCAACGTGACAATGAGCGGTAATGAGTATTGATAGGCAATAGATTGGAGGAGCTATGGCATACGACGATTATTTGAAGGCACAAAAATTAGCTTTAAAAGCATATAAAAATAAAACAGTGAGAGGTGCATATCCGTATCTTCCGGTATTGGATGAGATTCTTTCTCATGTCCGGATTGAGAGAGAGGAAATTCTGGGGACGGTAAATATTCCATTAAAACAAGTGGTGGGAACATCCTCTGCAGGACGTACGCAGGCATTTGCATCTAATTTTATGCCTTTGCTGGATTACGGCAGCGAGTTTGCTACAAAGTGGTCAACACTCTATGATGCGCAGATTGAAGAGGGGATTCATACTCCGATCAAGGCCTATGAATTTTTAAATAAATATTATGTGATCGAAGGAAATAAGAGAACCAGCGTACTCAAATATGTAGATTCTCCAACTATCGCTGCGGAAGTGATTCGTAAGGTGCCTCGTTTAACGGATGATCCGGAGATTCAAGTCTATTATGAATATATGGATTTTTATCGTAAAACAAAGATTAGTTATGTCATCTTTACCAAAACCGGAGGATATCAGAAGTTATGCGAATATGTGGGACGAGGGAACAATGAAGAGTGGACGGATGATGACCGCATGAACTTTTCATCGTTCCATTTGGCATTTTATAATGCATACAAAGCATTGGGGGGACTGGAGTTAAAGGATATTACAGAGGATGATGCGCTGTTATTGTATCTGTCCCTGTATCCGTACAATGAGTCCATGGAGAAATTAACCGGTGAGATAAAAAAAGATTTGGAAAAGATCTGGCCGGAAATCAAAACGCTGACCGTAGAGGAACCGGTAGAATTATTGATCACACCAACGACGGAAACGTCTATGATCAAGAAGATCCAGTCCAAAAAAGTGCATAAGGTGGCATTTGTTTATGATGTACCACCATCAAAATCGGATTGGATCTATGCACAGGAATTAGGGCGCGAGCATATTCTGGATGTATTTCACGGGGAGCTTGAGGCGGAGAAGTTTATCGCCAAGCCTTATGAGGAAGATGAGGAGTTATTTACGGAGCTTTGCGAAGAGGGATATGATATTATTTTTGCAATCGCACCAATGTTTATTCGTGCCTGCATCAAAGTGGCACCGTTGTATCCAAATACAAAAATATTGAATTGCTCGTTAAATTCACCGCATGCATCCATTCGAACCTATGGTATTCGTATTTATGAAGGCAAGTTTTTGCTGGGAATGGTGGCAGCAGCGATGAGTGAGCAGGATGACATTGGATATCTGGCAGATTATCCGATTTACGGTGTGATTCCCGGAATTAATGCATTTACGCTGGGAGCGCGCGCGATCAACCCACGTGCCCGTATTCATTTGCAGTGGTCGACGATGAAAGATGCGCATACGGATGAGTACTTTTTAAGCCATGGCATTTCATATATTTCTTCGCAGAATATGATCTCGCCGACGAAAGAGGACCGTGCCTTGGGATTGTATCATTTGACCGAGAATGGTGCCAAAAATATAGCTACTACGGTGTACCAGTGGGGTGCTTTTTATGAGGAATTGATCAACAGTATCATGCGCGGATCCTGGAAAACAGACACGACCAAGGAGCCAAAGGCGCTGAATTACTGGTGGGGATTGTCCGCAAATGTGCTGGATGTTATTTTGGGCAGCAGTGTTCCGACCAGCACGCGCAAACTGGTTGATTTTATGAAAAATGCGATCGCTGAGGGAAATTACTGGATGTTTTCCGGAGAATTATATGATAAAGATCATAATAAGCGCTGCAATGCAGACGAGGCGCTGCAGTCTGAAGATATTATGATGATGGATTGGCTGATCGATGGTATTGTAGGTGATATTCCTACGATCCATCAGTTGATAGACCATGCGAAAGAGCTTGTCAGTCTCCGTGGATTGAAGCAGGTACTTCCGGAGGGAGAAGGCAAGATTTTGTAGGAAAGGCATGGTGAGAACGGATGAAGATATTGTTATTAGCGGATGTAGAATCAAAATATTTATGGGACTATTTTGAAAAAGAAAAGCTTGATGGCATTGATCTGATCATTTCCTGCGGAGATCTGAAAGCGGAGTATTTGTCTTTTTTGGCAACATTTACGACAGCTCCTGTACTTTATGTACATGGTAATCATGACGTGAAATATGATTATAAAGCTCCGGATGGATGTGTATGTATTGATGATCGTGTCTTTGTGCACAATGGGCTGCGTATTGCGGGACTTGGTGGCTCGATGTGCTACTCCATGAAGAAATACCAGTACACCGAGAAGCAGATGTATAAACGACTGGCCCGCTTAAAGTGGCGTATCCGTATTCGGGGCGGGTTAGATATTTTAGTGACACATGCGCCGGCTAAGGATCTGGGAGATGCCGAAGATCAGCCGCACAGAGGATTTCGGTGCTTTCGTTGGATCATGAAACATTACAAACCGGAGTATTTTTTTCATGGACATGTTCACATGAACTATAACCGTAACCAGCCACGTGTCAGCAGTTACTTAGATACAACGATCATTAATGCGTATGACCGGTATATCGTTGAAGTGCCGGATCCGGAGAAAAAACGCAAATTCTGGCAGAAAATGAACAAATTTTTGTATCCAAACGACATTTATTTTGAATAGATAACTCAAACTTCGCACATCCAAGATTATCGTGTTGTTACATAATAAGTAATATGAGACCTGACAGTAGCTTTGGTTGTGCGAAGTTTAGGTAAATAGCATTTTTGTAAAATGTGGAAAGGCACTTCCTTTTGGTGCGCTGCATAAGATATATGGATAGCGTGAAAGGGGAAGTGCGACAATGCAATCATTTCCACAACCTCCCAGCGCCAAAGAAGAAAAAGAGTACCTGAAAAAATGCAAGGAAGGCAACTGGCAGGCGCGTAATCAATTGATTGAGCGGAATATGCGCTTGGTTGCCTATATTGCCAAGAAGTACCAGCAGTCAGGGGTAGAAATGGAGGATCTTATTTCGATTGGAACGATTGGACTGATCAAGGGAGTGGACAGTTTTAGGGAAGACAAAAAGATTCGGCTTGCAACGTATTGTGCGAGATGTGTAGAAAATGAAATACTGATGTATCTTCGTTCCGTAAAAAAGACAGCGCGTGATGTATATTTGTTTGATACCATAGGTTCGGATAAGGAAGGAAATGAAATCAATCTGTTTGATGTATTGGAATATGAGGAAGAGGATATTGCAGACCGTTTGACGAGAAAAGAGCATATTGGTAAGTTGGAACAATATATGGAACAAACCCTGACACCACGAGAAAAAGAGATACTTTGCCTGCGTTACGGCATACAGGCAAAAGAGCAGAAAACGCAGAGGGAGATTGCAGAAATTTATCAAATTTCCAGATCTTATGTATCACGTATTGAAAAAAAGGCACTAAAGAAATTGAGAGATTGTTACGAAGACGAATAAAAAAGCAAAAAGAGGCTGTTATATGAATTGCAGATGGTTCATATACAGCCGCTTTTTGATAGATTTGGACTGGACGCGGACGGTCAAATATGCTAACATTTTCTCTATATGATAAGATCAAGGACAGAAAGGAAATGAAAAAGACATGACATACATCAAAGAATATCAAGAGGGAAATAAGTTTTTTGGCATTTATTTGTGCAAATCCAAGCAGGTATTAAAAACAAAGGCTGGTAAGACTTATTATTCTTTGCTCTTGCAAGATAAAACGGGGATTATTGACGGAAAAGTTTGGGAACTCACCAATGCGATCAACGATTTTGACAGCATGGATTTTATTATGGTAGATGGTATGGTTACGACTTTTCAGGGGAGCAGACAGGTAAACATTAATCGTATTCGCCAAGCGCAGGAGGGAGAATATGATCCGAAAGAGTATATTCCGGCATCGAAATACGACATTCCTCAGATGTATGAGCAGCTGAAACAGCATATTGACGGGATTAAAGAGCCACATTTACATAGACTTGCAGAGATGGTGTTCGTGGATGACACAGAGATCGTTAAGGAGTTTCAGCAGCATTCTGCTGCCAAATCGGTGCATCACGGTTTTATTGGCGGACTGTTACAGCATACGCTCGGTGTAACAAAAATGTGCGAGTATTTTGCGCAGAATTATGAAATCTTAGACCATGATCTTCTGATCACTGCAGCGATGTTTCATGATATTGGAAAGTTATATGAATTGTCTGACTTTCCGACGAATGAATACACAGATGAAGGTCAGCTTTTGGGACACATTTTCTTAGGTGCTGAGCTGATCGGCAAATGGAGCAGCCAGATTCCGGGATTCCCACCAGTATTGGCAACGGAGCTTCGTCATTGCATTTTGGCGCACCATGGTGAGTTAGAATATGGATCTCCTAAAAAACCGGCGTTGGCAGAGGCGATGGCACTTAATTTTGCGGACAACATTGATGCGCGCATGGAGACAATGACGGAATTATTTGATAAAGCGGATCCAACGATGGAATGGCTTGGATTTAATCGAATTGTAGATTCCAATGTACGTCAGAGCTCAGGATATTTGCAGAAACGCAAATAGAGAAAGTTGTGAAAGGCCTTAAGAAGATATGGGCTGAGGAAGGAATAGATAGTAGCATGGGCAAAAAAACAAAAAAAGAATTTTCAGAGGCGGTTTGTCACAAAAATGACGAGCTGACCCTGGAAATTGTTGATATGGGAACAGAAGGTGAAGGAATTGGGCGTGCAAATGGGTACGCCCTTTTTGTCAAGGACGCATTGGTTGGAGATATTGTCCGAGTACGGGTAATGAAAACGAGAAAGCATTTTGGATATGCGCGTTTGTTAGAAATTATACAGCCGTCGCCGTTCCGCGTGGAACCGAAATGTCCGGTGGCAAGACCGTGCGGTGGATGCCAGTTGCAGCACTGCAGCTATGAAAAGCAGTTGCAGTGGAAGCAGGAAAAAGTGGCGAATTGTCTCCGGCGCATCGGCGGGATTGATATAGACAAAAATGAGGTTGTTATGGAACCGATCATGGGAATGGAAGTCCCATACTATTATCGCAACAAATCGCAATACCCGGTTGGTTATGACAAAGAGGGAAATTTGGTCGCAGGTTTTTATGCCGGTCGTACGCATCAGATCATTTCCTGCCGCAATTGTGCGATTGCTGATCCGGCAAGCCAACTGATCATAGACACCGTGCTTGATTTTATGAAGCAATATGGCATTCGTGCTTATGATGAAACGACCGGGAAAGGAATTGTGCGGCATATATTGATCCGTTCCGGCAAAAGCACCGGGCAGGTCATGGTTTGTCTGGTTATGAATGGAACCAGACTTCCGCATAAGGAAGCATTGATCGAAGTACTGCGAGAAGCGAATCCACAGATTGTCAGCATTTGCATAAATATCAACGATAAAAATACAAATGTTATTCTCGGCCGGGAAACGAAAGCGATTTATAGACAGGATTATATAGAAGATTGTATCGGCAGCTTACGCTATCGTATTTCTGCGCAGTCGTTTTATCAGGTAAATCCTATTCAGACGAAAAAACTTTATGATAAGGCATTAGAGTATGCTGATCTGCATGGGGATGAAACGGTTTGGGATCTGTACTGCGGTATTGGAACGATCTCCTTGTTCTTGTCCCAAAAAGCGGACAAGGTATATGGTGTTGAAATCGTAGAACAGGCTGTAAAAAATGCACGTGAAAATGCAGCATTGAATGAGATATCCAACGTAGAGTTTTTTGCCGGGGCAGCAGAAGAGGTCGTACCGGCAAAATATCGTGAGAGCGGAGGGACATTGCGCAGTGACGTGGTCGTGCTCGATCCACCGCGAAAGGGATGTGACGAAAAATTATTACAAACGGTCATTCAGATGGAGCCCAAACGCATTGTGTATGTCAGTTGCGATCCAGCAACGCTGGCAAGAGACTTGAAGTATTTTGGAGAGAATGGGTATGTCCTGAAACGAATCTGCCCGTGTGATATGTTCGGTCACAGCTATCATGTGGAGACAGTGTGTTTATTGTCCAAACGAAGCATCATGTCAATGTGAGACTGGATATGGATAGTTGTCGTATTCTGTACGGAATTGCATTTACGATAAAAATGAGTAAAAAGGAAGACCATTAGATTGACGGATATTTCGATTATGTGGTGCCACCATTAGAGGGATTCTGGTGTCAGGATGGAGTATCCGGAATTGATTATGCTCGTAAGGAAGATTTTAAGTGGATCTCTGTTATTCGACTGCCGGATTTTGTTACCAGGGAAGATTTCGACTGGGCTGTCAGGAAAGCTACGGCAAAGAAAAAACAGGATTTTTCTAAGGTTGAGTTCTTCCCCTATGATGAGGGAATGTGCGTCCAGTGTATGCACATCGGCTCTTATGACGATGAGCCTGCCACTGTTGATTTAATGCACGACTATATGAAAGCGAATGGATACGAACTGGATATTACGGATACAAGATACCATCACGAAATCTATCTGAGCGATCCGAGAAAATGCGATGTGAGCCGATTGAAAACGGTCGTGCGCCACCCAATCCGGAAAGCGGAGTAATCGGAGGTTAGTATGCCAAAAGAAGTTGATCCCAAAAATACGACAAGGGCTGCGGCGTATGCGCTTTGGATGAAAGCGCCCAATCCAATGGTCACTTTTTTCAAGACCTCTGATGTGACCAATCTGATCAAGGTCAGCAGGAAAAGAAGCTTGAAATTTAATATGCTGCTCGATTACTGTATCGGCAGAGCTGCCGTAAAGGTAAAGGAGTTTTATATCCTTCCGGTCGGCGAAAAACTCATGCAGTATGACACCATAGCAGTCAATACCATAGTGAAAAACAAAGAGGGCGAAGTCAGCTCCTGCGACCTTTCTTATAAAGCCGAGCTAAATCAGTTCAACGAGGAGTATCTGAAATATACGGCACAGGTCGCCGCAAGCTGTCAGGACAGGGACTTATCCGAAAACAGTATGGTCATCGGCACTTCCGCCATCATAGATACGGAAATCGACGGAGCTGTTGGTATGAACAGCGGCATTTTTAATAATCCCTTTATTATTTGGGGCAGATACAAAAAGAAATGGTTTCGGTATTACCTGCCACTCTCTTTCCAGTTCCATCACACGCAGATGGACGGCGCACACGCAGGCGTATTTTTGAAGAACTTGCAAAACGAGATCAATCTGTTGAAATAATGGCTGAAAGAAAGGAGTACGCTTATGGAAGAATTGGAAGCGATTATGCAGAAATTCGCTGCATCGGGTTGGGACTTAATAGCTGTCCCGGCTCAGGAATGGCTGGACGGAAAAGCCGATAAGGATACTTTGGTATCAGCAATCAAACAGGCTGATAAAGAATGTGGGAACTGTGGGTGCGAGTTGGATCCGCTGTACAAAAGAGCGCTGGAGCTTTTATAAGAGCTTCTATATTCATCCACCTAAAAAACCGTAGGACTTTACGCCGAAGCTGAAGCCCTACGGTTTTTATATTTTATTGGATATGGTCATCCTGAGTAACAGGAAAAGAAATGGTAGTGGCAAATCCACCTTGTTTACCGTGATTGAAGGATACTGTACCCTTGTGAGCAGAAACAATCTGCTGCACAATTAAAAGCCCTAATCCGTGCCGTGGCTCAGTAGTGCCGTTATCGCTCATCATATAATGCGGGGTATTCCGCAACTTTTCCAACTGTTCATCAGTGACACCCACGCCGTTATCTTCTACACAGATGCAATAGCTGTCGGTTTCTTCCCGAACCTCCACAGAAATCGCACATCCTGCCGGGTTGTGGGACTGGGCATTATTCAGCAGGTTATTGACTGCCCGGCGCAACAAGCCCTTATCCCCTTGTATTACACAGGCGGTCAGATTTTCGTCTGTTTTCCATTCCAGTGGGTACTTCTCCTCTAAATCCGCATTGATAAAATCCGCCGCGCACTGCCTTGCTATCGCCACCAGATTCACCGATTCCAGGTGCAGAGGCTGCATATTGTATTCCAACTTGGAGGCCAGATTTAGGTCGTTGATAAGGTTCTTCATTTTGAGACTCTGCTGCCGGATGATGGACGCTTTCCTGCGGTCTTCTTCAGAGAGTGTACTGCTTTCTTCCAACTGTCCGGCATATCCCATTACCATAGAAAGAGGGGTACGAATGTCGTGTGATATGCCGGAAATCCAGTTTGCGCGGGCGGTTTCTTTTTTCTTCAGCTCCCGGTCCTGCCGCATGAGCTTTTCGGAGCCCTGGTTGATTGCAGTGGCCAGATCCGACAGCAGGCCCTTTTCTTTGATATAAACCTCCTTGCCCTCCGGTAACTCTTCAATTCCCAAAACGATAGGCTTCACCGATCTCAAAACGCCCGATGTGGACACGAAATAAATGATAAGGATTGCCAGTAAATTGACCACCAGGAACATCAAGACGATTTTCGGCGAGTTGGCAACCAGTTGATAATCAAAGGCCGGCCACATGTGCTTCCAGTACATGTCCTTGGGATGTCCCATAAAAATCAAATCATCCCCGCGAGCGGCGGTGGTCGTAGGATAATCTTCAATATACCCCCGCGTATAGTAGGAAATGTCCGCTGCCGAGTAATGAAGAGGAACCCCCTCCGGAAGATTATCGCTGTGCCAGATCACATCGCCGGTCTCGTCTTCCACCAAAATCGCCCAGGCGTTTCTTTGCTGCAAAATTTCCTGCCCCTGTTCCGAGAGCGTATATGCACCGCTTTGGGTTTCGGTCAATTCGTTTCCAAGCTGTTCTGTGGCGTCCCAGCCACCGGAATTGGGTTCCGACCTGGAAACGACGAAAATAAGCAGCGCAATATTCAATACCATCAAGCCGATGAACGACAGCAGCAGGATTTTAATAAACCGCCGGACAAGTTTGAATGTACTTTTCACCGCTTATCCCTCCAGCACCAGCTTATACCCCAGCCCTTTGACCGTAATCAGTGATACCGGCTTGGACGGGTTTTCTTCAATTTTTTCCCGGATTCTGCGGATATGAGCCATCAGCGAGTTTTCATATCCATATGGATTATCTCCCCACGCGGCTTCGCAAAGCTGGTCTATGGTTACAATTCTTCCCGCATTTCGGTAAAGAGCCAGCAAAATATCGTGCTCTTTCGCGGTCAGAGGAAAATGTTCGTTCTCTTTTATAACTTCCGCCCGATCAAAATCGATTTGGCTTCCGGAAAGCTGCACAATCGGATTTTCCCCTTTGTAGTAGTGCCGCAAAATGATCCCGATACGCAGGGATAATTCTTTCGGCAGGAATGGCTTTACCATATAATCATCCGCGCCAAGTCCCAAGCCTGTCAGCTTGTCCTCATCTTCCCCACGAGCCGTTAAAAAGAGGACGGGGACTTCTGTAAAAATCCGCATTTGCTCAAATAAGGAAAAGCCGTTCCCGTCAGGCAGCATGACATCCAAAATGGCAAGGTCCGGCTTCCACTCCTTACACACAAGTAGAGCTTCGGACACTGTTCCTGCAGTTTTGATTGCTTTGAAACCGTCCTGCTCTAAAATCGATGTCACCATTTCCAGTAAATCAGCCTCATCATCTACGATGAGGATTTTTTTATATTTCAAGTAATCATACTCCATCATCTATTTCCTCCTTTTTCTCTATTATATCACATCATTGAAGAATATCGACGACCATTCCCAAATGTAAGGTAAATGTAAAGTAGGGAGAAGGTTGGCGCAAGGTTGCGGTCTTATACTAAAGACAACAAAGGAAAGGAGACGACTCAATATGAATATAATCGAAACCCAGAATCTAACAAAAACCTATGGAGATTTCACGGCGGTATCCCATCTGAATCTTCATATTCGCAAAGGAAGTGTTTATGGCTTCTTAGGTCCCAACGGAGCGGGAAAATCCACCACGATGAAAATGTTTCTCGGCCTTACACAGCCCACAGACGGGAGCTTTCATATTGACGGAAAAACCTATCCGTCAGACCGAGTTTCCATTTTGAAGGAAGTGGGTTCCTTTATTGAGGCGCCCGCCTTCTACGGGAATCTGACCGGAGAGGAAAACCTGGAAATCATCCGCAAAATCCTTGGTCTGCCCAAAAACAGCGTTTCCGACGCTCTGGAGCTTGTCGGTCTTACACAGTTCCGTAAACGGCTCGCCAAAAAATATTCTTTGGGTATGAAACAGCGGCTGGGACTGGCAGGAGCCCTCATTGGAAGACCTCCTATACTCATCCTGGATGAACCGACCAACGGACTTGATCCAGTGGGCATTCACGAGATACGCACCCTGATCCGCTCTCTTCCGCAGAAATATGACTGCACGGTGCTGGTTTCCTCCCACTTACTTCCCGAGGTAGAGCTTATGGCAGATGATATCGGGATTTTGAACCACGGGCACCTTTTATTTGAAGGAACAATGGATGATCTGAAAAGGAGCGCCCGTGCTGCTGGATTCCCCACGGACAATCTGGAAGATACTTTCCTTGCTATGATTGATGAAGACAATCAGCGGAGAGGAGGTACACGATGAGCCTTGCTATAGAATCCAAAAAGCTGAAACGCACAGGTTATCTTCCCGCGTTTTTAGCGGGAGGCTTCCTTGCAGCTGCTTTTCCGGTTGTCTATATGATGGTAAAAGCGGAGGAAATGACTTCGCTTTCCGGAAATCCACTGGAGATATTGATGTCTGCCAACTGGCAGATGATGGCCATGCTGAATATTCTCATTTCCATTTGCGGCGCCTGTATGATGTACCACACGGAATATGCCGATAATGGGATGCAGAAAATGTCGGTACTCCCGATCCGCCAGGGAAATCTGTTTTTCAGTAAATTTGTGATTGCTGCTCTGGTTTTGTCAGCCATGGTGGTCATTGAAATGGCGGTTTTGGTCGGCTGCGCCAAGTACTGGTTTCCAGGCTATATATTTGATCTGACTGAAATACTGAAAACCGCAGGTTTTCAAATTGTTGTTTCGCTGCCAACTGTCATGCTGATGCTGGTCATTGCTTCCGCCTGTAAGAATATGTGGGTATCCCTTGGTATCGGTGTGATCCTTGTCTTCACCCTTTCCATTTTTCCGCAGGATAATACCGTGCTGAGCCTGTTCCCGTTTGCTTCTCCGTATCAAACACTTGCCGGAGCAATAGAAAATAGCCGTACTGCATTATTCTCGGTTGTTTGCGGGATCGAAACGGTCGTATTCGGCATTGCGGAGGTACTTTATTGGAAAGTAAGGAGGTGTTTTGAATGAGCTATTTATCCTTAATCGGGGTGGAACTGAAAAAGATCCGGCGTTCTAAAATCTTATTGATCTTACTGATTCCCGTCATTATGATGTGGATTCCGGGTATTATCAATGCGGATATGAACTTCGATGTAAGGGGGATCCCCATCACTCCTGAAAACAACTTTTTCATTCAAGGCTTTATGGGTATGGTTTGGTTTATGATTCCGGCGTCACTGGTGATCTGCACCGTGCTGCTGAGCCAGACGGAACGCTCAAACAAAGGGATTTTGAAAATGCTTTCCCTGCCGATCAGTACAACCAAATTGTGCCTTGCGAAATTTACCGTTTTGCTGATGCTGGCAGCAGTTCAGATGGTCATGTCCATTGGAGCGTACTATATCTGTGCGGCAATCGTGACAAACACGCAGAACTATAACTTCGTCCTTGAACCGTTATATGTCTGCAAAATTGTATGCAGCCTATACGCCGCCGCTATTCCCATGGCTGCCGTGTATTGGGCAATTTCCACCGTCATTCAGTCTCCCATTTTTTCGGTGGGCATTGGTCTGGCTTCCATTGTACCTTCCGTACTGATGATAAACACAAAAATCTGGTTTGCCTACCCAATGAGCTATCCGTTCTATCTGTTAATGATAGCGTATGGAAGAGCTGCGGAAGGCGTATATGAAACACAAATTGCCTGGCTCCCGTGGCTACCTGTTGCAATCGGGATCACCATTTTAGCGCTTGCTATATCCTGTATTCGATTCGGCGCATCTGAAAGGAGATAACTACAATGAAAAACAAAATTTTAACCGCTATTTCTACTATTATGCTGTTTGTCCCGTGGACGATCCTGCCGCTGCGCACCTTCGATTGGGCATTAAAGTCTCCGGTAGCGGAGATCATGGTCTACAGTTACGCCGCCTTTATGATTTTTTCAGGCATCTTTTCTATCCTGGCTTATACCAAAGGCAAGGTAAAGTCAAAACTGATGCAGGTATGTGTCGTGATCAACAGCATTTACGCGGTTGGTGCGATTGCGATCATCGCTATGAATATTATCACAAGGATTGGCGGGTGATGATATGAAAAGAATTTTGACCGTTTCACTACTCTCCTTGTGTTTGGTCTTTACCATCACGGGTTGCAGCGGAGATAATGTAAAAGATAATGTCATAAACGGCTTCAATGATATGCTCCAGCATTTCAGTAAATATGCGCTTACGGATGAGAATGATTTGCAGGGCGATAAGACCAAAGGGGATGACACCTATACAGGCTCTTATAATGCCGAATATGAGGATTTTAACGGCACTGAGTATATATTTGGAGGTACAGGACTGGAACGAGACAAAGGCAGTGATCTCACTGTCACTTACGAGCTGACCGTTGATTCCGGCACAGTTCGATTTTACTGGCGTGATAAAGAGGAAGAGGAAATCATTGCCGATGCAAGCGATACAGGCACATATTCTGTTACGCTTGAGGAAGGTGATAACTATCTTACCTTAGAAGGTGATGATTTTTGCGGCTCTTTACGAGTAACCGTCGAATGATTCCAAGATCCACAAATGAGTTCCAGACCATAATAAAAACCGTAGGACTTTCAAGTTGCAGCCCTACGGTTTCTCTTTTGTCTTACGCTTTGATCCGTTTCTTTTCTATTCATCAGCCTGCGCGAGCAGATTCTCCGCTTCAGTCTGGTCTATGACCTCGCACTCGACCATTCTGTCAAGAACCTGCCTCATCCGCTGCTTTGCCAGTTCCGGGCTGACATCCGGTGAATAAGCCGAAGGCGCATTAGGAAGGCCAGCGAGCATGACCGCCTCATACTCATTCAGTTCTGAAGGCTCCTTCCCGAAATATCCTTCAGCTGCATCATAAATTCCATAATAACCACTGCCGAAATAAATGGTATTGACATACAGTTCAAAGATGTCTTTCTTGCTATACTGTTTCTCTATGTCCCAAGCCGCAAAAATCTCCGCAAATTTGCGCTCCAGCTTTTTCTCCTGGGTAAAATACTCGTTCTTCATCAGCTGCTGGGTAATCGTGCTGCCACCTTCCGCAAAAGAAAGAGTACGGATATCGTTCCAAACCGCCCGGCAAATTGCCAGATAATCTACCCCGTGATGTTCTTCAAACCGCTTGTCCTCAACGGATATGACAGCATCTATGTAAATCTTGGGCAATTCCTCATACTCTACAAAGTTATCCATTGCTCGGATGGTCTCTACCTTTTCACTGATAGGCATATCTTCTATCGCATCCTGATACATATTGTATCCCTGAACACCGAACCAACCGCCTATAATAAGGACTGCCACAAGTAAAATCGAGACCAGCGCGCAGAACAATTTCCCTATCCCTTTGAGTATTGTCCTCATATATACCGTCACTCCCTTCTTTCAAGCTTTACAAGGACATGGTCTGCCAAAGACCATATCCCTGTTATTGCAAGTACCAAAACGACAGCAGGTACTGCTATCATGGCGATAATGGCAATGCTAACCCACAGGACAACCTGGCTCAGTAGTTTACAGCATACCTTTTTTAATTTCCGGCTGATAGGCTCCCGTTGAATTACCATTGCTTCGCCATTCATAATGCACTTCCTTCTGCTCCTTCATACTCGGAATACAACTCAATGCTTCCGGTAAAGTCCTCGTAATTGACCATAATATAATTACCACCGTTATCAAGACTCAGATTCGTCTCAAAATTACCATCTTCATCTGTTTCTAATTCCGTCACATCCCAGTTTTGGCGGATCCGGATAGTCGCTTTCCCAGACTCGGTTGTAATCGTACCATAAACCCTTAATTGGCGTTTCTCAATTGATGCGCCTCCGAAAACGACATCCTTACCTGTCTCATCCTCACCATCGGCACAGTACCTGCCGACATAGGAGTCTTCAGAAAGAATTCGTTCCCCTATGAGATCTCCGTCTTCCGTGATCTGAGACTGACCGAGATTTTCAGCCCATCCTTCCAATTTTTCCAGCACCTCTGACGGATTCTCATAATTAAACTGGCATCCTGTAAAGGATAGTGCCACACATAGTAACAGCGCAAATGCAATTAGCTTTTTCATTCTGCCGGCGCCTCCTCTGTAATCGCTTGAAACAGAGACAGATCCAGTTTCCCATTTTCGCGCTGCTCCCAAAAGGTTCCTGTATTCACCATAGACTCATCTGCGATTCCCAAACTGAGTTCTACTTCACCATTCTTATCGTAAATCTCGACAGAATATTGTTCCCGGCCGCCGATGCCGGAAGGCAAAGCTCTTTTATATTCCGAGCTGTTAAGCTCATCCAGAATATCCTGAATCAGCGCCGGATCCGTTACCTCCACATCTGAGACTTCAATCTTTGAAATCTCATCGGCCTGGATGTTACTCAGAGCATGGGGAAGACGATATGTGATACCGCCTCCGACCACCAGCGCCGCAATAATAACCGTTGTAACGACACCAGCCCATTTCTTCTTTATAATAAAGCGGATCAGAAGAATCAAGATAATGATGCCTACTATCGCCAGGGCAATAGGAAGCCAAAGATCACTCAGACTCTGCCATACTCCGCTGATATTAAAATTGTTTCCCATGATAGATTTCTCCTTACTCCTAAAATCACTTTGGCTCTTTCGGGATAAAAATCGTAAATATGATGTACGCCATAATCCCACTGGCAAATGCTAAACAGCATACCACAAAGAGTAGCCGAACAAGTTTCGGATCTACATCAAAGTACTTTGCAATGCCGCCACATACGCCGGTAAATACTTTGCCTTCTCTGATTCTATATAATTTTCTCGCTGCCATAACATCCTCCTTACTTGCTGACAATCTTATAATAGGTCCTGGCTGTCAGCAGATAAATAAGCAAGTACATAACTGCAAACACCACATAGCATACCACGGTGCAAGTCAGGAACAGCTGGACATTCAAAAGATTGAGCAGTGCGAGCAGCTTGTTAATGATCGGGAATGCTACTGCGATATGGATCCCTGCGACAATCAGCGGCAGGAAAAATACCGTAAGCACCTGAGAGCGGATAGAGTTCTTAATCTCCTGATGCGTCATTCCAACCTTTTGCATAATCTCATATCGCTGTTTGTCATCGTAGCCTTCGGAAATCTGTTTGTAGTAAATAATCAGCACCGTTGCCATGATGAATAATACGCCCAGGAAGATACCGATGAAAAAGAACCCACCATACAAGCCGACAAACTCACTTCTGGAATCAGCTTTCGATTCTATCGTTCCTTCATATCCGTGGCCTACATAATCCTCCAGCAAAGTTCTGTAGAAAACGCGCTGGGTTTCTTCATCTGCATCAGAGTTAAACCCATAATAATACTGTATCTCGCTGGCCCCATCAGAAAGTGCTTCTTTTTGCAGCGCATAAAGCTCATCTATATCTGTCCCATCCGGAAGAACGATAAACTGCGTGTTGGCGGCAACGGCCACAATCAGTCCGTTTCCGATAAATTCATCAATCTTCTCTTTCACCGAGTATTCCCGGTCAAAAATCTTGAGCGTCGGAGAATCAAACTGAAGGCGATCCGAATATATGAGAACTTCATTTTCAGCTAATATTTTATCTGTTCCCATAACTCGGTTATAGTCTGAGAGCGAGACAAAAATCAGGTTATTGAGATTCCCCAACGATGAAAAATTCGCATCGCGGGTGACTTCAAAAGTATCTCCGTTTATAAAAGCCGGAAATACAAGATAACGATACTCCCTTTCACTTGTGACATTCAGATTTTGTTCTTCCTGCAGTTTGCGAATCGTATCAAAAGACTCATACGCCCGTTCTTCTGATGCCTCATTAGAATAAACTATAAAATCATCCGGATACCGGGTAGCGATTACATCCTGCATACCAAGCATCAGCGATGATGTGGAGGACACCATCACAAGAACCGCAGTTGACAGAATACAGATGTTTGCAAGACCTACAGCGTTCTGTTTCATACGGTAAATCATACCTGAAATACTTGTGAAGTGCTTGGTCTTGTAGTAATACTTTTTGTTCTTTCGCAGGATTTTCAGCAGCGCAATACTGCCTGCGGTAAAAAGCATATAGGTTCCAATAATGACCAGTATCACCGCAAAAAAGAAGTATACCAAAGCGGTAAGGGGATTTTCGATTGTCAGCGCAATATAATAACCGGCACCAAGACTTAATAGTCCCAAAATGGTAAGAACCCATTTGGTCTTCGGCTCCCGTTCACCGGCATTCCCTGCAGTAATAAGTTCAATCGGGTTTGCTGTATGGATCTGCCTGATCGAATTTAGAAGGATCAGCAGGAAAATAACGCAGAACATTACTATTGTGCTGATGATTGCTTTATCTGAAATAAAGAAGCCAAGAGTAATCTCTTCGTTCAGCACCTGTGCTATCAGCAAAAACATTGCCTTATCCAGTGCGATGCCGATCACAAGTCCGCCCACAATACTGATAAGGGTTACATAGAAATTCTCCCAGGCCATTGTTTTGGCAATATGGGATTTTTCCATACCCAAAATATTGAAGACGCCGAATTCCTTCTTCCTTCGTTTCATCAGAAAACTATTGGTATAAAACAGGAAAACAATCGCAAAGAGCGCAATAATCACGCTGCACATCGACATCATTGTCATCATTGTGCTGGAACCGACCATATTTTTAAGACCGGGATTATACGATAATGACTTTACAATATAAAACAATGCAACCGTCATCACACAACTAAGGATATATGGGATATATGCCTTCCCGTTCTTCCTGATATTACTTGCGGCCAGCTTGGAAAAGAAACGATTATTCATACTGCTCACCACCCGTTGCCAGCAGTGTCAGGGTATCGGATATCTTCTGATACATCTGCTCGTTCGTATGATTACCGCGATAAATTTGATGAAATACCTCACCATCCTTAATAAACAGCACACGGCTCGCATGACTGGCAGCCTTTGTGGAGTGCGTTACCATCAGGATTGTCTGACCGTCGCGGTTAATGTCGTTGAAGACCCTTAAAAGTCCGTCTGTGGAACGAGAATCCAGAGCGCCTGTCGGTTCATCGGCAAGCACCAGTTTCGGGTTGGTAATGAGCGCGCGGGCGACTGCCGCTCTCTGCTTCTGTCCGCCGGAGACCTCATACGGGTATTTTGCCAGCAATTCTGTAATACCGAGTTTTTTTGCTATTGGCTGAAGGCGCTGGCTCATTTCCTTATAGCCCTTGCCGGCCAGTACCAGGGGCAAAAAGATGTTATCCTGAAGACTGAAGGTATCCAGCAGGTTAAAGTCCTGAAACACAAAACCAAGGTTGTCTCTGCGGAAAGCGGCGATTTCTTTTTCCTTTACAGCAGAAAGGCTCCTGCCATCCAGCAGGACCTCGCCGCTCGTAGGCTTATCAAGCGCCGCCAGGATGTTAAGCAGCGTAGTCTTTCCGGATCCGGATTCACCCATGATCGCGACATACTCGCCCTGTTCCACAGAAAAGGACACATTCGATAGGGCTTGGACCTGATTTCCGCCAAATCGTGTTGTATAGATTTTTTGGAGGCTTTTCGCCTCTAAAATTGCTGCCATATCAATGACCTCCTTGTTTCTTTCGTGTCCCCATTATAGCAAAACGACTGAAGCCCGCGACATTGAATCGCGTGACATTTCAGCCGTTTGATGTGACATTTTTGTATGATGAGCCTCACTCTACCTGCAGCTCGTCAGTATGCAAGTCTATGGAAATCACTGTTCCCTTGCCCGGCGTGGACTCAGCGCTCATCTTATGCGAAAGCCTGTCCGCTGCCGTTTTACATAAATACAGCCCCAGTCCCGTGGACTTCTTATTATAACGGCCATTATAGCCTGTAAAGCCTTTTTCAAAGATTCTCGGCAGATCCTCTGCGGCAATCCCAATGCCATCGTCCGCAATCTTCAGGACCTTATCCGGCGTTACCGTAATCCTTACAGAGCCTTGCTTGGTATATTTAATGCTGTTTGACAGAACCTGTTCTATGATAAATAGCAGCCATTTTTCATCTGTCAGTACTTTGACATTCGTCGGCGTATATTCCAGGCGGATCCTGCGGCGGACAAACTGCGGCGCATATTTGTGAATGGCCTGCTTGATGATCTTATCAAGGTCATATTCCTTGAACACATAATCCGAGTGTTCACTTCCCAGACGCAGATAGCTCAGCACCATCTCCACATACTGCTCAATCCGGAACAGCTCTGCCAAAAGCTCACGATGCTCGTCCGTATCTTCGCTCTCCAGTATCATTTTCATAGTGGATATAGGAGTCTTGATTTGATGGACCCAGGTCGTGTAATAATCCAGGCTCTCTCTGCGTTCCGTCTGGCGGGCAGTTTCCGTAACTTCATTGAGTCTTTTCAGTTCCCGGATCATTTCCTGCAGATCTTCCTCGGCCAGTGTTGCCGGCTCAGGCAGCTCGTCTACGAGCAGACGGATGTTTTGGAGGATCCGCATCCTATCTCTATGTTTCTTCCAATAAAATATGAAATGAACTGTCAGCACTGCTGCTCCAAAAAGAAAGCAGAGCCCGGCGGCATAAAGCACTGCTTCCGTCTCCAGGTCATATAACCGGAATATGGCAGTGAAAATAACCGCAAATCCAAGGAAAACTGCCGCTGAAGGCAGATGCTGGCGCAAATAGCGCCCCAATACATAATACCACTTATCCTGTTTCATTGACTGCCTCACTCTATGATATAGCCGCTGCCTACTTTCGTTTTAATAAAATCGGTCAGCCCTGCGTTTTCCAGTTTTTTTCTGAGTCTGTTCACATTGACGGTCAGTGTGTTCTCCTCTACATAGGCGTCCATTTGCCACAGCTTTGTCATCAGCGTATCCCGGCTGACTACCTTTCCCTTATTGGTAAGAAGCGTTTGCAAGATGCGGAAATCGTTCTTGGTCAGTTCGATGCGCTCCCCATTGTAGGTGAGACTCGTATCATTCAGATTCAGTATGGCGCCCCGATGCTCTAATACAGGAATCTGTGTACCCATATCATAAGCGCGGCGCAGAATGGCCTGCAGCTTGGAGGTCATGACATCAAGGTCAATCGGCTTTGTGATAAAATCATCACCGCCCATATTCATGGCCATAATGACATTCATATTATCAGAAGCCGAGCTGATAAACACAATCGGGACCTGTGAGATTTTCCGGATCTCGGTACACCAGTGATACCCATTAAAAAACGGCAGCATAATATCGACCAGTACCAGATGGGGATTGCACTGGGTAAAGGTCGTAAGCACATTCTGAAAGTCCTGCACGCATACCACTTCATTGCCCCAGGACTCAATCTGTTTCTTCATCGCTTCTGCAAGCGAAAAATCATCTTCTATAATCAAGATGCGGTACATCGTACTGTCACTCCTTTCTGTTCGTAATGGAATCATGCTGTCAGATATCTTTACGGGTATAGAAAGTAGACTTGCCTTTCCCGTGGCGTTCAATAAATCCCTCTTCAGTAAGTTTCTTCAAAGAGTTTTCCACAGAAGCCTTTCCCACAGCGGGAACCAGTTCCATAATCTCACTCTTCGTAAACTTCCCGATTTTTTCTTTTATGGCCATCCGGACCTGTTCAATAGCAGGCAGTTTTTCATCTACAAGGCTCATTCTGCTCTCGAAATCTCTATAAGATGCCAAAATAATGCCGAGAATATATTTAATAAAGGGAGAAGGATCATTGTTTTCCTCATACCAGTCGATTCCGCTTTTCTCAAGTGCATCATAGTAATTACTCTTTGTCTTCTCGATTTTGCTCTCAATACTGATATAGCGGCCCACCATATATCCGCATCTATAAAGGAGCAGGGTCGTAAGCAGTCTTGACATACGGCCATTGCCATCGTTGAAAGGGTGGATACACAAAAAGTCATGGATGAAAACCGGGATCAATACCAGCGGGTCTATTACACAGGAATCAATCACCTGATTAAAACTCTCGCAGATTGCATCTATCGCAGCCGGAGTTTCATAGGGCGGCAGGGGGGTAAAGCGCACAACCTGTGTCCCGTCTGCTTTTGTCTCAGCAATAATATTCTGCGTATTCTTAAAACGCCCTCCGATATCCTTTCCGGAGTATTTGTACAGATCACGGTGTAGCTGGAGAATGTAGGATGCTCGAATCGGAATATACTCATAACTTTCATGAATGGTATTAAGCACATCCCGATACCCCATAATTTCTTCCTCATCACGGTTTCTCGGGGTTGTTTTATCCCGACAAAGCTGCTGCATCCGGGTACTCGTAGTTACAATGCCTTCAATCTTATTAGATGCCTCTGTACTCTGTATTTTTGCAATTTCTACTAATTTATCGAGCGCAGCTGGTTTTTGCTTCAAATATAATTCCTGCCGACCTTTGAACTCATGTATTTGAGCAACCAAGCCGAGAATTTCCGAATCCCAGTTCCGGCCTTTTAATGTATCGTAGTTAAACCGTCTCATTCTCCTACCTCCATTCTTTTCACCTAATTATAACACAGTATTAGGTGAAAATCAACGGCATAGGCGTATTTTCTCCTAAATCAATTTCTAATTAGGCGATTTTCAGTTCTGTTAGGTTCAATTATACTGTCTATGTATCGCTCAATATGGTCGAGATAATGGCAATGAAAAAAGGACGGAAACAAATCCGTCCCTAATACATTTCCCAAGCATCATAAAAAACGCTCATCTTGACCATTGACCGGCTCGGCTGACTTGGCTATATCCTTAGATAAGGTTAGTTCAATACAGCTTTATATCCGTTAATCTTATCCCCAGTAATGGTAATAAAATACGATTCGCCAAAGCGGGCTTCCCATGAGATAGGCTCCATATATTTAGTGATGTCATCCGGATATACATTTTCATAATTGGGCGCCACATATTCGGTTATGATGCGGAATTGCACTGACAGCTCGCAAGCATCAGAGAGGTTACTTAGTTCCTCCTTATTCCACACCACAATGTTATCAGAATCGTGCTTGATTAACGATCTGTCCGCATTTGATATGCCTCCGCTGTATTCATGGCCATTGACACGATAGTCATAAACCAGTAATCCAATATCTTCTCCTACATCTAATTGTATGTGCAGGGCTATTTCATCATCAGCCGGCTCATATTCGTTAGGTATTATCTGATTACAAATTATGAGGCCCAGTCCCAGCACAACCGCAATTGCAGCAATGATTCCGATTATCTTTTTCTTCATTTTAGAAACACTCCTGTCTATCAATTCATTCCTTCTTGAATGTAAAGAAAATTCCAATAATCGCGGCAATAAAGATAATCGGTGCTACTCTGACAAACAGCCATTCAAATGAGTGAAAAGCCACTCCGAGAACAGCGGTTTCAGGGGCACTATAATCCCAACCCAAATAGGGACTATTTAATATTCCCACGGCCACAAAAACCACTACTATAATTGCACACAACGAAATAAGCAACCAACGAATCACTTTTCTTCTTGTGGTCTTCCTTTGCGCCAGTTGCAAGTTTATCACTTCCAGTTTTTCGGAAATGGCTTTGATGTTATCAGCCTCCGTTTCAGCAACAGTTTCTCCCAGCAACTTGCTTACAGGTGTTTCAAGTACTTCCGACAGGGAAATCAACATCTCAGAATCCGGAACCGACAATCCCTGCTCCCATTTAGAAATGGTCTGCCGCACGACATTCAGCTTAATGGCAAGCTCTTGCTGTGAAAGTCCTTTTGATTTTCTAAGAGCCCTAATATTTTCATTGAGCATCGGGGACCGCCTCCTTTCTTTTTATTGTCATCACTATTATAAGCAAAACTGCCCGTTGCTACAAGCAACGCATTTTAACATTACAATAAAAACCGTAGGACTTTGAAATTACGGTCCTACGGTTTTTGTCTTACGCTTCTGTCTCTTTTTATTCTTGCTCTTGTGAGGCTGCCTCTTTCAGCCGTGAAAAGCTTTCGTTGCTGATAACATGTTCAATTCGGCAAGCGTCAGCCTCCGCAATCCTGGGATCAACGCCCGCTGCAATAAGCTGCTCGGTAAAGAAGCAATGACGCTCATAGATTTTTTCGGCGACCTCGCGGCCCACATCGGTCAGATGGAGAAAATGATCTTCGTCCATTGTGAGAAAGCCGCCGTCTTTTAAGGTATTAACTGCCACACAAACACTGGGCTTTGATACTCCCATGTGTCGGGCAACATCTACGGAGCGCACCATTCCTTTCTGCCTTCGGAGAACGAGGATAGCCTCTAAATAATCTTCACCAGATGCGGTGGTATGTCGTTTTTTCTCCATGTATTCCTCCCATGCCATTCGTACCAGTAAAGAAAACATTGTCCTTCTCCAAGCAGAAAATTATCGTCCCTGTTGAAGTGCTACCAAGTGGGAATACAGGCCGCCCTTCGCCATCAGTTCAGCGGGTGTACCCATCTCACTGACCTTGCCATCATCCAGAACAACGATTTTATCAGCATTTGCCACCGTTCTCATACGATGGGCAATCACCATGACCGTCTTATCTTTCAGCAACACCGACAAGGCATCCTGCACCAGCGTTTCACTCTCGGCGTCCATAGAGGCAGTTGCCTCGTCAAGCAGGACAATGGGAGCATTTTTCAGTAGAGCGCGGGCAATCGAAATGCGCTGACGCTCGCCACCAGACAGCGCGCTGCCATTTTCCCCGATATTCGTCTGATACCCTTGAGGCAGACGCTGGATAAATTCCTCGCATTGGGCAGCTCTGGCCGCAGCCATAACTTCCTCATCGGTGGCATCGCCTCGGCCCAGCCGGATATTCTCCATAACGGTCTCGTCAAAGAGCATGACATCCTGGAACACAATGGCATAGTTCTTGAACAGCGTTTCTGGTTCTACCGTTTTGACATCCACGCCGCCCAGGGTAATGGTTCCGGAGTCCGCATCCCAAAAACGGGCCGCCAGTTTGGAGGCGGTGGACTTGCCGCTGCCGGACGGGCCTACCAGCGCCGTAACTTCGCCTTGCTTTGCCACAAAGGACACGCCCTTCAAAACCGGCTCCTCATTGTAAGAGAACACCACATTCTTGAACTCAATATCGTAGCCCTTGTTATTGCAGACATTGGTTCCGGTCTGCTCCGGGGTCGCGTCAATCTGTTTCATTCGCTTGACGCTGACAAGGGAGGAAAATACTTCCGCCATCAGCATGAAGCAACTGGTGAAGGGGTCATAAATGCGGCCGGCAAACAGCAGGAACAGGATGAACATGGGGATGGACAACGAACCGGCTGTCACCAGAATGCCTCCCACCAGCATAACCGCCACAAGGCCAAACCGAAGGATGAATTGAGCCGTAGTTGTAGCGGCACCGGGAGCGATCTCGTTGCGGAAGGAACACTTCACCACATAATCCAGCTTCTTTTCCAGCCCTTCCAGGTATTCTTTTTCACGGGAGCAGGACTTCAGCTCCTGGATGGTATCAAGGTATTCCTGCACGCCGTCATAGGCAGCTCTCTTTGCATCCATGTTGGCGCTCTCGGCATTGGACTGGGCTTTCTTTGCCGCAAAGACCACCAGGGCCGCCACAGGCACCGGTACTACAATGCAAAGACCCATCCGCCAGTCAAACACCAGCAGGCCGATGGCCGTTATAATAAACATGAAAATCGTTCCAAAAAGCTGCGGGATCGCATTGGAAAATACGCGCTCCAAGGCTGTACAGTCCCCCATGATTGTGGTAGTCAGATCGGAAAGGTCGCGCTGGCCAAAGAAGGACAGCGGCAGTTTCCGCAGTTTCTCCGCTAAGACAATCCGACGATTGGCGCTTTCCTCATACGCTACGGTATAAGTTTTGTTGTATTGGAGCCATTGGGTCAGGAACACAATGATAAACATGACCACTGTGCCGCAAATAAACAAGACCGCATGATCCCGCATACTGCTTTCCTGCCCGGAAATCACATTCAGTAGTTCCCATATCACCATGACCAGCAAGCTGACCGGGGCAATCAGGCACAGATTGCTGAGCGTAGTGGCCGCAATTCCTTTATTCAAATCTTTTGATCCCTGATCGCTCAGGGCAAACATCCGTTTCAGCATACTTTCACCTCATTCCCGATATGCCATTTGGTAGTCTTCGTATAGTTGCTCCACATCTTGGCGTATTCGCCGCCTTGCTTCACCAGCGCATCATGGGTGCCGCTTTCCACCAATTCACCCTGCTTCATTACCAGAATCAGATCAGCATCCTGAATAGTAGAAAGCCGGTGTGCAATCATAATGACCGTCTTGCCCTTGACCAGTCCCTCAAAGGCTTTCTGGATCTGCTGCTCGTTCTCGGGGTCAGCGTAGGCGGTCGCCTCATCTAAGACCACAATGGGAGCTTCCTTCAAAATAGCGCGGGCAATCGCAATCCGCTGCGTTTCGCCACCGGAGAGATACACGCCTTTACTGCCTACCACAGTGTCGATGCCATTCGGAAATTTTTCCAGAATATCATCACACTGAGCCAGATGCGCCGCCCGCAAGACTTCCTCTCGTGTAGCGGAAGGTCTGCCTGCCCGGATATTTTCCAAAAGGCTGTCCTTGAACAATTTTGGATCCTGGAATACAAAAGCAACCATCTTCATCAAGTCAGCATGAGGGATCTCCCGAATATCCACACCGCCAATCTTGACTGCACCTTGCTGTACATCATAGAAACGGGGGATCAGGCTGGCCGTTGTACTTTTGCCGGAACCGGAATGCCCGACCAATGCAGTAGTCGTCCCAGCCTTGGCCGTAAAATTCAAGTGGGATACCGCCGGATGATCTGTATTTTCGTATGCAAAGGTCACATCCTCAAAGGAGACATCATATGTCTTGGGATGTTTCGGCGCAGAGGATTCCGGTTGCGGTTGGGCCGTCAGAATCATGTCGATGCGGCGCATGGACTCTTCCGCCTGCATCTTGTAGCTGGTCATGTACATGATCTTATTGAGCATAACTGCACAGGCAGGAGAGAAAATCACATAAAAGAGGAAACTCTGCATAAAGCCAATCAGGTCGTTCGACACGAACCCGATAATAAGCGCTGTAGGCACCAGCACAAGGAAACTGGAATTGATGATCGAGTTAAACGCCACCATTCCCTTTTTGCAGGACATCGTGTAGGCCAGAGCGAACTTCCGGTAGGATTTGATGGCGTCATTAAACTTGGTGATAGATTGCACTGTCTGTCCGAACACCTTGACTACCGAAATGCCCCGGATGTACTCCACCGCCTCGTGGTTCATCGTTTCCAGGGAGTCCTGGTAGGTCTGCATAAATTTCATGCTGTCCTTCCCCATGAGGGACCCCTGCAAAAAGAAACCGATGCCAAAGAGCAGCAGGAGCGGGATACCTACACGCCAGTCAAAGACCAGCATCAGCACCAAACTTACAATCATCGTGACCTGCGCTCCCACCAAGTCGGGGAGCTGGTGAGCGATGAAAGTCTCGGTCTGGAAACTGTTGTCGTCAATAATCTTCCGAAGTTTTCCGCTGGGATTGGCGTCAAAGTACCCCATCGGCATCTTTGCCAAATGTTTCAATGCTGCCATCTTTAGGTTTTTCTCCGTGTGAAATGCCACTACATGAGAGCAGAGCAACGCCGAAAAGTAAAGGACCAGACCGATCAGTTCCAGTCCCAAGGCAAGCAAGCCCCAGCGGACAAGGCTGTTCGTGTCTAAGGGCGTCCCGGCGAATACGCCCACCAAGTCCCGCGCTGCAAAGTAAACACAGAGGAAAGGACCAAGGATAAAAACTGAACTAATGCCGGATAGGATGCGGGAAACGGTGAGCAACCCACGGTGTTTTCCTGTGAACTCCATCAACCGCTTAATCCCGCCTGATTTTTGTTTCATGGATGCAAGACCTCCTTATCCATTCATTGATTAGTTATTACTAACCTCTTGATTTAAGTTTACTGCTTTTATCTGTCATCGTCTATAACCTATCAGGTATGTTATACTCCAATCAGCTCAAGAAAAAAGAGCAGGTCCATTTAATTGGCCCGCTCCTTTTGTCAGTTATTTGAAACAGCTTAGTTCAGATGGATATTCTGAACGGAAGTAAAGCTGGCATCAGTAGGGAAGGTATAGCTTGCTACCGCATCGCTGTAAATGGCAAGCTGCCGGGTATAGATCAGCGGTGTAGTCAGGCATTGGTCTGCCATAGTGGTCAGGATGGTATTGTAAATTTCCTGAATTCTGGCCTCGTCAGTAGCGGAGTCCAGTTCGTCCACCAGCGACGCCAGTTCCGGCTGAGACGCGCCAATCTGCATGAGTATGGGATCCATAGAGGTAGACGGGTTGATGTTGGTAATGACCATAGCCGGATCATAGTAGCCTCCCTGAGTCTTGAAGATGGTCAGTCCATAGTCACCGCTCTGGATCATGGCATACCAGTCCATCATCTGCGCGGATTGCGGGGTCAGCTCAATACCGATCTTGCTGGCCTGGTCGCAGATGTAGACAACCATGTTGTCATCAGAGGCGGTGCCGGTTTGATACAGGAAAGCGGCGGACAGCTTCACACCATTCTTTTCACGGATGCCATCCCCATCGGTATCTACATAGCCGGCCTCATCCAGAATTTGATTGGCATGATCCAGGTCAAAGCCGTACACCGTCTGCTCCACATCGCAGTAGGGCAGGTCACGGGAAAAGAAGGTATCTGCCTTGTCGAACAAGCCACCATAGATATTGTCTACCACGGCATCCTTATCAATAGCGGAAGAAATGGCCTCACGAACCACCTGGTCGCCGAAGATCTCACTGCTCAGGTTATAGCCTACATAGTAAGTCTGCAAAGACTTTTCATCGACTTGAGCACCATATCCATCCATCTGCTCCATCTGAGCATAACTCTCAGCAGAGATATTTTTGATGCCGGAGAGGAAATCTACCTCACCATTCTGCATAGCTAAAATTTTGGCATCGTTGTCGGGGATGTACTTGATAGAGAAGCTATCTACTTCAGGCGCTTCTCCCCAGTAATTAGGATTGCGGACGAAGTTCCAGGTCTGCCCGTCATTGTCGCCAGCGTACATATAGGGGCCGGTTCCATAAGTGGCGCTGCGGAAACTCTCCTGCTTGGCAGTCAGATCATCATTGAACTGCTCGCTGGACACAATACCAAAGGGATTGGCGAGGCACAGCTCCCGCAGGGTGTTGTAATAGGGCTGGGTCAGATGCAGCTCCACCGTGTATTCATCGGTAGCCACCGCATCTTCAATAATCGTGGACAAGCGGCCATAGGAACCGTTGTACTGGCCCAGGTTAACCGGCACAGCCAAAATAGACTTTGCTACATCCTCGGCGGTCAGGTCAGAGCCATCAGAGAACTTGACGCCCTGCTTGATCTGGAAGGTATAAACCTTGCCGTCCTCACTCATGGACCAATCCTCAGCCAGCACTCCAACAACCTCACCGTCGGCATTGTATTCAAACAGAGTGTCATAGAAGCTGGTAAGGTAGTAGGTGATGTCGTAACTGGAAGAAGACACTTCCGGGGTAATAATGGTATAAAAATACTCAAAACCCCAGCTCTCTGCTAAGTTTAAATGTACGGCTTGAGTCCCTCCATTCTCCTGTAGACTTTCATTCTTTGTGTTGTCTCCGCAGGCGGCCAGAGATACCACCATAACCGCCGCTATGAGCATGGCGGCAATTTTTTTCAGTCTCATTGCAAATCAATCCTTTCTTTTTTTAATCGTTCCGGTCTGCTGTAGGATCAATCAGACCGCTTGCTTCCAATAGCATTCTGCTATACGGATCGTGAAATACAGAATAGTCACCAGAGAACGCGACGCGCTCCACCAAATTGGAATTTCGCATGACAAAAATCTCGTCGGCTACAACTACTGCCAGTTCCATATCGTGGGTTATGAAAATCAGCGTAAAACCAAGCTGCTGTTGCAGGTCTATAATTTCATCAATGATTTTCTTCCGCAGCGGCAAATCAAATCCATTGGTAGCCTCGTCAAAGATCAGGCATTGCGGTTCAGCGGCCAGTGCCCTGGCGATTGCCACTCGCTTCTGTTCTCCACCGGACAGCTCTGATGGAAGGCGAATATAGTAATCCAGCGGTAAATTGCATAGTTTCATCAAATGGCGGCAGCGTTCCCGCCGTTTTTCTCTCTCCATGTGAAAAAAGCAAAGCAACGGTTCCTCTATGGATTTACCCACCGAGATCTTGGGGTCCAGGGCAGATGCGGAGTTCTGCTGAATGATCTGCACCTTTCTGAAATGTTCTTTTCCAGCTCGTTTCCGTTCATAAACAGGTGTGCCATCTACAAACACCGAACCTCCGCTTGGCCGCTGTAATCCTGCGATCATCCGGGCAAGAGTGGTTTTGCCAGAGCCGGACTCTCCCACGATTGCATACCGGCTACCATCACTGAAATGGGCGCTCAATGGGGACACAGCAGTAAACAGTCCTTTCCCGCCAAAGCCGTCAGAAAAAGTACAGCTTACCTCCTTCAGTACAATCAAGATATCTCCCTCCTTTCCAACTGACAGGCGCTCAACAGATATTTTGTATAGTCCTCTTTGGGAGCGTTTAGTATCTGTTCTGTCTTACCCTGTTCAATAATTCGCCCACGATCCATTACAAGGATGCTGTCGGAAACTGAGGCAGAGCGCAGATCATGGGTCACGAACAGCACAGACATTCCATCCTTACAGAAACTTTTCAGTTCCCGCATCAGCCCGATCCGGTTGCAAGCATCAATGGCCGTGGTCGCTTCATCTGCTATCAAAAGGGAAGGCTGGCACATCAGCGCCGCCGCGATCATCATCCGCTGGAGCATTCCGCCGGATAGTGTAAAGGGATAGCTGTTCAAAATCCGCTGGGTATCCTCCAGTCCCAGCCTCTGCAAGATGCCGGCAAACAGGCGCTCCATTTCCTGCTTCGGCGTTTTTCCACGATGGAGCAAATAGGTCTTTTCCAACTGACGCCCCACTCGAATGGACGGATTAAAGGCGGTCATTGGGTTCTGCATAATCAAGCAAATTTCTTTCCCATAGATAGCCTGCCGCTTTCGTTCCGGCAGGTTGAGCAAATTTTCCGCTTGGAACAGGATTTCGCCATCAGCGCGATAAGCGTTTCCCAGCAACCCCATAATTGCTTTGCAGATGGTGGTCTTTCCCGCGCCGGAGCTGCCAACGATGGAGAGCATTTCTCCCTGGCCTAACTGAAACGATATATGTTCGGCCACGCTTTTTCCGGAAGTTAAAGAGATATTCAGGTCTTTGACCTCAAGCAACACGAATATCATCCTCCTTCCCGATGGCATCCCGCAGGCCCTCGCCCAGCAGGTTGAAGCCCGCGCAGCAGACGATAAGGCAGATGCCCGGATAAATCAGGAGCGCAGGGTTTGAGTAGACACTGTTTCGGGCCTCATTGAGCATTGCACCCCATTCCGGGGTCCCGGCGATCAGCCCCACACCCAGGAAAGCAAAACTGGACACCGACATGATCGCTGTGGCAATCCCAGTGGTGAAGTACACCACAAACTGCGGGAACACATTTGGGAGCAGGTGGCGAAGTACAATGCGGAGGCCGGAAGCGCCGGAAATCCGGGCTGCCTCTATGTATTCCTTTCCGCATTCAGTTTTTGCATAAGAGCGTACCATCCGCAGAAACCACGCCAGCATAGAAATCCCGATGGCAATGATGACACTTGCCACGGAATTATCCACCGCCGACACCAACGCCATCGCAATGACGATGAGTGGAAATGCCATAAGAATGTCGCAAAGTATCCGCATGGCTTCATCCAGCAGGCCGCCTTTATAACTGGAATAGCATCCCACGAACAGAGCGAAGGCAGCCAGTACAATTAGCATCGGGATGGTCAATCCCATAGAATATCTTGCACCATAGAGAAGCCTTGAAAGTTCACAGCGGCCCATCTGGTCACAGCCAAGGGGATACTCCGCAGAAGGCGGAGCGTTCTTCAGCGCAAGGTTTGTGACATTCGGATCATTGGGAGCCAACACCGGAGCCGCAAGTGCCATAAGAATAAAAATCAGGATCAGAGCCAGACCAATAATGATTTGCCCTTTTCGTTTCATACCGCTTTCCTCCTATACGCAGGGCAGATAGCACTCGAAAGCAAATCTGCCAGGGTGTTGAACAGGACGAACAACACGCCGCACACCAGGATGGAGCCAGAAATCCCATAGATGTCCATACTCTCGCAGGACTCCATCAGGTAAATACCAAGTCCCTGGATGGAGAAAACGCTCTCCACCAACGCGGAGGTTCCAAAAAGCGCAGCGCAGTATTGAGCGAAAAGAGTGATGGCCGCGGGAAGGGCATTTCGCAGCACCTCGCCATAAACGATTTGTGCATTGGAAAACCCTCTTGCTTTGGCATAGGTCACATAGTCACTCTTAAGTTCATTCAGCACTGCCGCTCGCAGCACTCTGGCCGCAATGCAGATGATAGGGACCGCCATTGCCACCGATGGCAAAATCAAAGATTTGAAGCTGCCGTCTGAAATCACGCTGAAAATGGGGATTTGAACCGCGAAGGCGGTCAGCAGGATCAGCGCCAGCCAAAAGCTCGGCACGCAAATCCCAATGATACAGATAATACGCATGACATTATCGAAAATCCCGCCTTTTCGTATGACAGAGATGGCGGCAATCAGCACCGTGAAGATGATGACCCAAACCATTGCCATAACTACCAGCATACAGGTTACAGGAAGGGCATCTTTGATATTTTCGATGACTGGCTGACGGTTTGTGATTGCGGTTCCAAGGTCGCCGGTCAACACGCCCTTTATGTAGTCGGTGTAGCGTTCCAGAAAGGGAGCGTCCAGTCCCAGCTCCTCTCGCACAGCCTGAATCTGCTCCTCTGTTGCAAAGACATTGACCTTGCGGACAATCATCTCTGCCGGATCGGTCCCAGTGAAAACTTGCAGGCAGAAACTGAGTGTAACGACGCCCCAAATGACAAGAATAAAATTGATGATGCGTCTGGTAATCCTTTTTGCGGTTCCTCCCGCAATCCGCATAGTACATCCCTCCAAACTTTAGTTAGGTTATGCTAACCACTGGTCCAAAAAAAGCAGCCGCGGTTCAGCGGCTGCTCCACAGCGTACTTACCATTGGCACATCAATAATGATAGCATACCAGGGTGGCACATTCTATAACCGAACGGGTCGGATTTTGCTCCAATCAGGTCAGCAATATTTATGACGATATGCCTGCGGGGTCACTCCCATAACAGATTTGAAGGCGGCAGAAAATTTACTTTGATTTTCATATCCCGCCACACTTCCAATCTCTCCGATGCTCAAAGCCGACTCCGAAACCAACAGTTCGGCAGCGGCCTCCATGCGTTTCGTCTTGATAAAGGTGCCAATGGATGCCCCGGCAATAGATTTGAAACATCTTTTCAAGCTGGACTCTGCCAGTCCGAACATACAGGCCAGATCCTGAATGGTATCTTTGGTAAAGGGATTTTCTATAATGTACTGGTAAACCTCCTGTGTCCGTTTGGAGATGTCCGCAGAAAACTGCTGCGGCCGGCAAACTGCGCTGCCATCCAGGAGACTTAAAAACAGCAGCAATTCGATGACCTTGATCCAAAAGTACGGAACCTGGATACGCTCGTCCACCGAGTAAAGCTCGCTGAAAATATGGTCGATTTCGTGCTTGGATTTGATGATAAGGGAGCGACCATCCGTACACAATCGCTCTCTGATTTGTTCCAGACTTATGTGGGCTTGCTGAAAGCCCTGATCTAAAGTTTGCTGTGCTATTTCCATTTCCAGCAATACAGTGATGCCTCGATATTTTTTTAGAGGAATCCGGGAGCCAAGGAACACCTGTCTATCTTTGGAGAGGGAATCCACACAAAGGTCGCCTTCCCCTAAAAAGCTGACCGAACCACCTTCCAGCTCACACTCATAGCAGCCTTCCAGGCAGTGATTGATCTGCAGGAAATCTTTTTCAAATCGGATGGGGCGGAAACAGGAGTCCATTTTCAGATCGTTATATGTAATTTGAATGCCAGGTGCTACCTCAAAGCGCTGCATCGTTCCTTCGCCTGATTCATTTCCTTCATGCAACACTGTTTGAGTACCATCAGTTTCATTTTTAGTTGCATATATATTATGAAATGCAGAAGTACTGTTCATAAAAAAACTCCTCTCACGACTCTTCCAAAGCAATTGGGCTTTGAAAAGTAACTACATACCAACTATTTTTCTGACTGTATTCGCTGTCCTTATCGTTAATTTTGTACTGATATTTGCATTTGCTGTTTTAGACCACCAATTTGTTTTTTGATAATCTTTTCGACTAAAAGACCAGAATACCGTTCCTTTGTATTCCTTTATTTTTTCCAATCCCTCTTTTGGCTCTCCGATTTCACTATATACATCTTTGAATGTAGTAGGCGGCATGATAAAAATTAGATTGTCATAAATCTCTTTGCTTTCATCGCCCCACCAATCGGGCGCATGATGTAAAATGTCCTCAAGTTCTTCCTTTGATATGACAAAAACAGGGATATCTAAACCGAACTGATTTTTAATCATTTTCTCAATCCGGCTTGTAATCTTAATGGTATCAGCTGCATCACTTGAAAAAATCACATTGCCGCTGTTCAAATAGGTTTTGATCTCTACAAAATCAAGTTTTTCAAAGCCTTTTTTTAATTCTACCATTGGCACTTTGTTTTTACCGCTTATATTGATACCTCTTAAAAAGGCAACATATCTTTTCGTGTCCATACACTCCTCCACAACTTCTGCACTATCGCTTTTACTTAATATGCCAAATCAACCTTTCCAAAAACCGTCTAATACTCCCGCGAGCCGCGTCGGTGCCTGCTGGTTGACTTCGTGTCCGCTTCTGGATATCACACTCAGACTCGCATGGGGAATCCTCTCCGCCAGTTCCTCAGACGCCTTTTTATTGGCCGTATCCTTCTCTCCGCAAATAACTAAAGTAGGGCAGGTGATGCTTCCAAGTTCCATACTGAAATCAAGCTCGGCCATAGTCTTAGACAGCTGAATGAAATTCTTTTTCGAGAAGCCCATCGACTCAAAGGATTTGCTTGGCATCAAACGAAATATGGCATTCTGAACTGCCAGGAGTTTCTTCGGCATTACATACTGAGTACCGATGAGCACCAACGACTTTATTTTCTCAGGATGGTCGATAGCATAATTCAGAGCGAGAATTCCGCCGAGAGACAGCCCGCATAGATTCATTCCATCGGACTCAGTCTCACAGTAACGGCAGAACGCTGCATAGAGATTTTTATAATTGCATTCCTGCCCGTGGACCAGGACTGGCAGGTTGGGACACATCACCTTTTCTGTCAGACTCATATTGGAAATGACCTTGTTCCAGCTCTCCGGCGTCTGACCAAGTCCGTGTATAAAAATATATGCCATCGCTTTTCGCCTCCTTGAGGATACTCATTTGTTTGCACTCCTTGCCTCAGTAATAGAATATCGTCGAGCCGCAAACAAAGCCGCAATCCCAACTCGTATACTCCTTGCCTTCAAAATGGGATACCGGATGCTTAAAACGAAGCCCAATGCCAAATTCTATGGGAGCAAAGAGTTCATCGGTATCAACCATTTCAATGTCAAGATCCTCCGGCACGATATTTCTGCCGTAAACATCCTCGTCTTTATACATCTCAATCTGATCAGCAGGGGTGGAGAGAAATTTTCCGCAGAGCAAGAATGCTACCTCCAAAGAACGCAGCTCATCTTCGTCGCATTCCTCTTTCGATAAGTCATACTCTTTTTTATGGACCTGAATCTTCTCCGGATCCACACCAAGCGAGCCTAAGAAATCTTTCTGTTCTTTAGTCAATTTGGAAATCAGGATCCGGTTGGCCGCTTCATCGACCGCAAAGGTTTTTTCCGCATAAAGCGCCTTCGTTTTCTCTACATCAATATCCAGCTTCCAAGGATAAAAGTTAAATTCCATCGTTCCCTCCTGCGAAAATGTATTCTTATTTTTTGTTTTGCCAATTTGGCTTACAAGCTGTAAGCCCATTATCTCAGCATCTTAGGAACTGCTTACTTACTGACTAATATGTTAAAACCAACCTACTTTTTCATCTCTGAATTGAGGCTTATCTCCGTATTGGTACGGGTCATAGTTATTGATGTTACAACCGAACTCTTTGAGAAACAAGATTTTGTTGTCGCTTGTCCACTCAATAAGGGAAACTCCGTCAAACGCTTCCACCTTTCCATTTTTCATTTGATTTTTGAAGTACCATTCGACTATGGTCTTATTTCCTTTGTGAAAGAACTGTTTTATATCCCATTGAAGAACGGTGCCACGAGTATTCCATTCGTCAAACCAAAGTTTGATTTTTTCAGAGCCATGATACTCCGGCCCCCAACTTTCAATGTAGACGGAATTATCCGTAAACATCTCGGAAATACCCAAGTCTTTCTTCTGCAGCCACATATCAAACCATAAACGGATAATTTTTTCTCTTTCATTCATAGTCAAACATCTCACTAACTTCCAATTTTCGTTGCACATTACAATTAAAATTTATCTTTGTTCTATTATTTCTAATAGTCTTCTTACATAATCATCTGCATGGTTTATTGAAAATTCTCCATGGTACATATTAGGAAGAACTTGTATAGAACTATTCTGCAGTTTTCTATGAATTAGTTCTGCTGATTTTTTCATTGAGTGATTTTCTTTTTCTCCGACAAAAATATGAACTATTGCTTCGCTCTCTTCAATCCCATCTTTTAAGGAATATAATGAGTTTTCCTGTAAAAAAGCAATCATATCGCCCTTTGTTATTGCACAAGTATCTTTGTAATAATTATCGAACAAATGCTGCTTTATTCGTAATGATTTGAATTGTAATTTTGAAAACCATTTATACTTTATCAAACCATAACAACTCCCAAACGCAGGCTTAATCATAAAATATGTGAATTTTGAAGGTATTACAAGTGCGCTTTCCACTATTGCATACTTACATATATCCTTACGATGAGATAAAATTTCAAGTAAAATCTGTCCTCCAAGTGATAGTCCTCCAATCAATAAAACGGAACCATCCAGTTTATCATTTATAAATTCTATAATCTCTAAAGCGTTATTTTCTATCGTTGTAAATCGTTTATCACTTCCTGCATGACCGTCTAATATAGGTATAATTATATGATAATTCGTTTGTAGCATTTCAGCAATTTCTTTGTAATTCCACCATGACAAACCACCTCCATGTAGGAGGATAATTACATTACTATTTCCTTTCCCATATTCAGCATAGTTCAACCTTTTTCACCTCGCTGTAAAATTCCAAATTGCTCGTGTATTTTCTCAACTTTCCAGTATTTACGGGCTTTCCCGCCCATCAGCATCTATGTAATTTGCACTTTTCCCTTATTTTTTCCCTTGTGAGGAATCTATAAGGGAAAAAGTGTTGTTTTCGTTTTAATCGTTCCCTACTACCTTATCAAGAAGCCTTGCTGAATTCTTCTTGGCTTCCCTTGTAGCATGGGCGTAAATATTCATTGTGGTACTTACTGCCGAGTGTCCCAAGAGTTCCTGCACATCCTTCGGTGGTGCTCCGTTTGCTAACAGATTGCTTGTGTAAGTGTGTCTTAATGAGTGGAAGTGGAAGTTTTCAAATCCTTTCAGGTGCTTTCTGATTGACCTGCACATCCAGTCCAGCGCTTCCCTTCCTAAGTACATTCCGTCCTGTCTGACACACACCAGCGAAATCTCTGTGTAGTCCTCCGGCACTTCCTGCGTTCCGTCCAATGAATACAGTTCGTAGTAAACTCTGTTCTTTTCTCTGACTTCCTTGTAGTAATTCCTCTGATAAAGCTGTCCGTACTGAAAGCGTTGCTTGTGCTGTTCCTTTTTCGCCTTTCGTAAGATTTCAGCAAGAGTATCGCCAAAATCCACGATTCTGACCTTTTTACGCTTGGTAGGTCCTAACTCCAGCTTATGCCTTGCATTGTTCCGGCTTAAGCTCCTACGCACCGTCAGATACTGTTCTTCAAGGTTGATGTCATCCCAGGATAATCCAGTCACTTCCCCAATTCGCAGACCTGCATAATATGCTATCTGCACTGCCAGCAGTGAGGAGCTTTTCTTTTTGATAAGATAAGCTATGATTTCATTGTACTGCTGGTGGGTAATGGTCTTTTCCTGCGAAAAATCTTCATCTTCGGTAGCGAACAAATCCACTTCCTGCGTCGGTCTTCTGATTACTACATACTGCATAGGGTTGAAACTGATATACTGCTTTGGAAACACCGCATACCGGAAAGCCCTCTGTAACACTGCTGAAAATGAATGGATACGGTCTATGCTTAATGGTTTTGCTTCCGTACCATCGGGAGCCGTTCCACCGAAGCTTAAATAATCCATAAATTCCTGCATGTGTTCACTTGTGACTGTCCGAAGCTTTCTTTTGCTTAAAGGGTGTCTCTTAATAATCTTCACCACCCCGAGATAAAGGGTTACAGTGTTATTACTAAGGGAACTGACTTTTAATTCCTCATCCACCCACACATCCAGAAGCTCTCCCAGTGCGATGTTCTCCGTTTTGGCTACGATTTTCTTACTTTCGTATTCTTCCATAGCCTTACGGAGCAGTTTTTCCGTTTCCGACTTACTTTCTGTTCCTACGCATTCCTTCTGAACCAAGTTACCACTGGCATCCTCCACATAATAGCGGTAATACCATTTCTTGCCTTTTTTCCTTACAGAACCTTTTGCCATAATCGTTTCTCCTTTCGATATCGACAATCGGAACTGATGAAATGCTTCTTGCGTGTAAGTATATCATAACTCCGGTTGTCTAACTATACCGATTCGGAATCTTCCGATAAAAGATTTGCAAGCCTCTGTGTGGCTGTTTCCGGTTTCTTGGAATAGAGCCTTATCACATCTGCCATGTCATTAAAGGCATTGACTGTGTGGGTAATCTCCCTAAGAAACATGATTTCGTTGTATTCCTTATTCGATTCAAAACCTATGGTGGCTGCTATGTCTGCATTCTCCGTGTTGCCCTTGAAGTTCTTGCAGGCAAACTGGAACGAATCCATAAACAACTCATACTCCTGTAATATCAGTAGCAGTAGGTCTTTCGAGAAGTCAGCTTCCTCATTATTAAGGTCAAAGGGTAAACGGTTTAAAATACTGCTCATTGCATCACGAATCTGTAATTCCCTTTTATCCGTAATGTCTGTTTCGTATTCCTCTGTTTCGCCTTTGAGCCATTCCACAGATACATGAAGTGCTTCTGAAAGTCCATCCAGCACCAGCTTCTTGGTATTGTCGATTGTTCCGGCTTCATATCTCTGAATGGTGGAAGCTGTCACTCCCATCTTTTCAGCTACATAAGGCTGTTTCAATCCTAATTCCAATCTTCGCTGTTTTGCCCTGCTACCGATTAGCTTGCGTAATTCTTTATCTTTCATCTTAATACGCCTCCTTTTTCGGTATGGTACTACTATAACACACATCTTTTGTAATTGCAATATGCAAGTTAATAATTATTTTTAGAATTTCGTAACGCTTGACAAGAAGATATAAAAGGTTTATAGTAGGCTTAGTTTGAAAATTGCATAATGCAATTTTCAAGGAGGTGATTTAATGACAGAAATGAAAATTGCCTTATCCATTGAGGAAGCAGCCGACTATACCGGTATCGGAAGAAATACGCTCCGAGATTTGGTAAAGTGGAAGAAGCTCCCGGCACTTCAGGTAGGACGAAAGGTTCTGATAAAGACTGATATACTGGAGCAGTTCATGGAAGCCAACGAGGGCAGGGACTTAAGGGATAAGAATACTGTCAGAGCAGTTAGCAGAAAAACTGCTGTAACTTAAAAGGGTGGCTTCCTACGAAACCACCCTTTGGTATGTATCAGACCGAAGCCATGATATACCTACACGCAAATAGATTATATCATGTGCTTCCTCTGGTATCAACCAAAACTTACGGGAAAGGAGCAGGAATTTTACAGGACAATTTCATATTGAAGTGAGTGGTACAGACCTTTTAGTGCAATTCTTTTGCAAGCCCTCGGCGTTTGAGAGCGAAATACACCCTTCGCACAAATCTCCGATTTGTACTCTGGGTATTTCGCCCTTGCAGGGAGCAAAGTCACGCCTGCGTGACTTATACAAATGCTGTCGCATTTGAGATAATGCCGGACACGGCATTGTGTTCGTACGAGGATGTGCAACATCCTTTGGACACACTAAGTGTCCACTCACTTATATAATCCTTCCACCTCTTTCCCTAAGTAACATTTACGAGAGGAGGAAGCACTATCGAAAGAAATTCATTTATTCAGATGAGCAAGCTCCACAATGTCCGTGGCAGGATTACTTATATATCCAATCACGCCAAGCAGGAAAATCTGTATGCGGTTTATGAAACCACAGACCGACACTACTGGACGGAGCTTGCCAGATTTAATCAGCAGGAATTTCAAAAAAGCGGTACGGAAGGGAAATGTATCGAGGCAAGGGAACTGATTATAGCCCTGCCGGAATCCTTCCCCGACCTATATAACCCCGACAAGCTGTTACAGATGTTTACCAACCGCTTTAAGGAAAAATATGGTGTGGAATGTGTATCAGCCCTGCACCATAACAAACGCAAGACCAACTATCATATCCATCTCATCTTTTCCGAAAGGGAACTGTTACCGGAACCCATAGAAAAGATTGCCACACGCAATATGTTCTACAACGAACAAGGTAAGCATGTACGCACCAAGAAAGAGATACTGGATGATAGCGGGAATGTCCGCAAAGGCTGTAAGATTGTCAAGAAGGGCGAAGTTTATGAGCGAACCTTATTTACCGCCAAGAACAAGCTGTTCAAGCAGGAGCATTATCTGGACGAGGCAAAACGCTTCTATACCGACCTTATCAATCTTCTGATAGAAGATGATAAAGACAAGCTCCATGTATTCGATAGAAACGGATTGTATCTTGCTACCAAGAAAATCGGTAAGAATAATCCCAAAGCGGAACAGATAAAAGAAGATAATGAGGTGCGTATGCAGTGGAATCACGAAGTAGACCGAGCCTTAGTCAGCCAAGTGCCGGAGGATGAGATACGGCAGATAAAGCAGAAATGGATTACGGAGCGTATCCGGTTATCCATTGATGTATTCGGCAAGTGTCCTGAGAAACTGACAGGCATTATCACAATAGCCACAGCGAAACTTGCACTTCTGATTTCTAAGGTACTGACCGCCGCAAGGGAACTAAAAAACAAGCTGTTCCATGAAGCTCTTGAAAAAGAATACGGAAGCATGTCTGTTATTAAAGCAGAGGACACCGCAGAGGTTATTACAACTCCGGCTAAGGAAGTAATAACAGAACCCAAAGCACCAGAAAACACTATTACTGCAACTGCTCCAAAGGCAGAGGTTCAAGAACCACCCAAGCCACAAATACCTCCAAGACCGGTTATGCCACCGGAAGCTGCCACTTTCTCAAGACTTCAAAAGATTAAGGTTACTCTTGATAAACACAATAACCTTATCTTTGAAGCAGAGCGTGAACGGACAAAACTGGAGATTGAATTGGCTGATTTAAAGGGACTTGCAAGACTTACCAAGAAAAAGGAGCTTGAAAACAGGATTGCCACCAAAACCGAGGAAATCCGAACCTTCAAAGCCGGACTATCCGGTATCGTCAGACAGCATGGATTTGCAACGGTGCAGGATTTCTACACAGCATTCTATACCGCACAGCGTGCCAACGACGCATATGAGAAAGAATGTGCCAAGCGGGAGGAAGTCTATGGAGAGAAAGCCACTCCCAAAGCCGAATCAATGCACGAAAAGTTACAGCGGTATCAGGAAAAGGCTGACAGACAGAATGCCAACCAACCTCACCGAAGCAGAGATAAAGGGGCGAGATAATCGCCCCATGCCACAAAAATAGCCGTATCCATACACATAATGGATGCGGCTATTTGAAGTACATAGTATGCGTAAAGCTGAAATTTATCTCTCAACCTCAACAATCAGCTCGGAGAATATGCCTGATATGTTGATTGTATTTTCGGCAGTTTCGTTTTCTTCAAGCTCAACAATTTCTCCGTTTTTGCGGGTGATGAGCTTGCATTTTCTGCCGTTATTTGAGAGTTTGTAGTTATCTGCATTTTCAAGGTGAACAATCGCTTTCGCTTTGAACTGGTTTATATCAAGTTTTGTGCAGTTACCTGAAATAAAAATTTCGTAGTCAGTCTTTGCGGTAAACTCCAGACTTCCCTCTGTGTCCCGGATAAAAACCTTTTCTGCGTCGCCGTCGTACTCAAGTCGGCTGAGGCGTAAATCCTCAATAAGAAGTTCCTTAACGCTTGCTGAAACCTCTGTATGCTCGGTAAACTTTTCAGGGAGTAAAAGAGTAATATCCACGCTTTCCTGTGCTTCAAAACGGCTGACGCCCTTTTTATTTACAAGTTCAACATCCAACTTATTACGCTTTTCGTCAAGTTTCACCTTGAAAAGAGAGCCAATTTCAGCAAGTATTTCGGAAGAAAGCACAATGTGGATTTTTTCATCCACACCTGTTTTGATAGTAATTTTCCTTGCACCGCCCAAGTTTATATCAAAATGCTTGCCGGTGTCGATGTCATAAACTGTTTCGCTTTCGAAAACCACCGGCTTTTCTTCCTGTTTTTTGACCTCTTCAAGCACAAGCTCATCGAGAGTGAGCTTGAAAAGCTCTGCGAGGATAATCATATTTTCAACATCAGGGAGACCTCGCTTGGTCTCCCATTTTGTTATAGCTTGACGGCTTACTCCTATTTTCTCAGCAAGCTGTTCCTGAGAAAGTCCCTCTTTTAATCTGTACTGCTTTAATTTATCACCAAAATCCATTTTTGTCTCTCCCTTATTCCTTAATGAGTACATATGCTGAAATCTTTCTTATCGGCATACACAAAATAATACTTATCATAATGTTTACTAAAATCTGAGCTACTGCAAATAGCATTAAAAAGCCAAATGAAATCTCAATGTTATTTTTCATGACACCCAAAGTCTCAAAAATAAATTGATAGATAGCCGGCATATAATAAATTGCCAAAAAGCTTGAAAGCACAATTGCCACCATCGACACAGGCATAAATGAACCTGTTGTCTGTAAAATAAGCTGTGAACTTGTGTAGCCCATTGCTTTGTAAATACCTAACTCCTGTCTTCTTTTTACAAGCAGAGACTTGATAACAATATATAAAATAAATAACACAACGAGAATTGTTACCGCACAAATTGATACTACAAGCACCACAGTGATACCCATATACATATCCTGTGCTTCAGTTTGAAGCTTGTAAGAATTCACTGTGTCTGCTACCAATGCAGAGTAATCGGATTTATATTCCTTTGTAATCTTTTCGGCATTTTCAGCATTTTCAAGATACACATAGAGGTATGGAGTCTGATTTTGGTTAAAGAGACTGTTGTATCCTTCTATGCTCAGTTCACAAAGCTCGCCCTGTAAATTTACGCTTTGCACAAAGCCTGTAACCTGAAAGCTTTTTGTGATACCGTCCACCGTCACGCTGACTGTATCACCGATTTTAAAATTTTCTTCAAAAGCACTGCCCAAAGCGATTTCATCTGCATCTTTCGGATTTTCACCCATATAACATACATCATTTCTCACCTTTGAGAAGTCCTCGCAGGCAAAAGCAGTCACTGTTTTCTCTTCAATTTTAACAATTGCAGACATATATTTCAATGAATTTTGCACACGATTATCGTTACCAAGTTTTGACTCAAGCTCACTCATGCTGTCGCTTTTAGGATAAATAATCACATCTGCTACTTCGTCTGACAAAGCAGACATAAAATTATCCGGCTCAACTACTACATTGTAGAACAGTGTGCCTGAAAATGCTATGAGAACCGTCAGCACAAAAGACACCAGAAAGAGCATTATATTCTGTTTTGTAGAAGCTATCATCTGCTTTAAGACAAGCAGGAATTTTGTATTGCCTCTGGTTTCTTCAAGCGGAAAATAATTTTTCTTTGTGTGCTTTGAACTTGTATTACCTCTTAAGCCGTCAATAGGCTGAGTTTTCTTGATTTTTCGTGCGGATATATATGTGAAGAACGAAACAACACCGCAAAGAATACAAGCCACACATACAAAGCTCAGCAAATCAAAGCTAACAGCAAACGAAAAACCTGACTGAACAGTAAGCACTGAGCAAAGCACAGGAAGTAAAGTGTAAGACAGACCAATGCCGAGAATTGCAAACAATAGCGAAACAATAGCATAAGGCAGTGTGATACTCGCTACAATCTGAGCACTTGTATAACCCAGAGCTTTAAGCACGCTCATATTTGTAATTTCGGACTCAATAGCATTTTTAACTTTGAAGTTACTGAGGAATACGCTAACTGCAAGGATGATTAGTGCAAAAGCGGTTAAAATAAGTACAAGCAGATCCGTAACCATTGTCCGTGTACCCTTTACGCTTTCGCTGTCAAGAATTGATAAAGCCATAACACCTTTGTTCTCAATTGCTTTGCTGACATCATCTTTCACTTCATCAAGGCTTGCATCGCTCTTTACGCTCATTGAATATTCAACCACAGCCTTGTCACTATAAGAATCCGCAAGCTCTGCAAACTCTTCTTTTGGTAAATAGGCACACAGCAAACCCGAACCATAGTTGCCGTACTGCATTTCTTCAATCACACCTGCCACAGTGAAACTATGGGACTTGCCGTCAATTGCATAAACGATTTCGTCATTCAAAGCAAATCCACCAAAGTTGGATACATAAAGTGGGATATAGATTGGATCGTCAACATTATTTTTGCTTTCACTCACAAGTTCATAATTGTTAAGAGTACGCTTGTCGTCAATGTTATAAAACACTGTGTTCATTGAAAAATCCGCACCATTGAAATCCTTGACAGTAGCTTCTGTCATAATAGCAGTATAGCTTTCGATTTTCTCTACCTTTTCGATTTCATCAATTGCTTTTTCAAGTTCACTGCTGTTCTGGACCTCAGGAACAATTGCGTTGAGCATTGCGGTGCTTAACTTTTCAAACTTTGTATCATAAGCCCTATCTACCTGACACAGCAAAACCGCTGCACAATTTAATATTAGAGCAGTTATCAGAATGATAACGCCGAATGATATAAAGGAGGTTTTTTCTTTTTTTAAGTTGTATAAAATCTGATTTGCTATTTTTTTCATATTACCATCCCATCTCTGTTAAAAAGTTGTTTAGCTTTGCTTCACGGTCTTTACTTTCATTTGTGTAAACCCCAAGGTCACACTCACCGTAGATCATGCCGTCCTTAACATATAACACACGGTTGCCTCTTAAGGCTGTTTTCTTGTCATGAGTTACCAATATAATGCTCTGACCATCATTATGAAGCTTTGTAAAAACATCAAGAACCGCAGTTGAGTTATTTGAGTTCAGTGCACCTGTGGGCTCATCGGCAAAGAGAATCTCGGGTTTATTTATAACTGCCCTTACAATGCCTGCTCGCTGAGCCTCACCGCCCGACACCTGAGATGGGAACTTTTTGCGTGTTATCTCAGGAATATTAACAAGCTCGAAAAGCTCTTTGGCATATTTCACTGAGTCCTTTTTGCTTGCTCCTGACAATGCACTCGCCGTAAGTACATTATCCATAAGGCTCATCTTATCAAGAAGATAGATTTGCTGAAAAACAAAACCACAGTTCTTTCGTCTGAAAATTGCCAGCCTATCATCACTTAAAGATGTAATTGTTTTGTCGTTCCAAACAACCTCGCCCGAGCTGGGCCTGTCCATTCCCGAAAGGGAGTACATCAGTGTGGACTTGCCTGCACCTGAACTACCCATAATCACAGTAAAGTCACCCCTATATATATTAAGGTCTAGATTTTCAAAAATTGTCTGCTCTGTGTCACCTGTGATAAAACTCTTTTTAAGTTTAGTTGCCTTGATAATGATTTCTTTTTTGTTACTCATAACAATGCCTCCATCAGTATTTTGATTTACACTCGCATCTTACACAAAATGAAAAAGTAGCACCACCAACACCTGTTTACAAATCAAAAAACGGACGCTACTTTCCGTAGCATCCGCTTAAAATCAAGTTTTTCAACTTATAATCCCTGAATAAATCTCCTCTCCAAGAATAGCCTTGTCACGCACATAGTAGGCAAAGCTATTAAATTGCCAAATATCTCCTACTCGATAATTCTCTAGTAAGTTAATTTCTTTTATTTTATCACACCAAGCCTAGATATTCTGCCAACATTTTATCAAAAAACATTTATAGAAATCACCAGACTGCCAAACTATCAATCGCATCCACCCATGCCTGCATTTCACCGTCCAAAGCAAGGCGAGCATATTCCAATGGCTCATCTATCGCCAAAGCATTAAGTGAATTTTGTGAGCAAAGAGTAGTTCTTAATCCATCCTCTGCCTTATTACAATCAATTCGCAATATGTAATTCTCAAATGTAGTTACATCAATACTATTTGTAAGAGGGTTATAGTCTGCATATATCAATCTCATCTTATCAGTCCTTTCTTGAAAATGTATTATAAGCATTCCATCTAGTTCCAACTGCCATTTTCATAATTTGTTATAAGTTGTTACCAGATTTTCTTTCCCTTGTTTTTTCCCTTATCAGAGTTCATAACCAAGGGTAAAACGATATAACACGATACAAGATGTGACGGAGAGGACACCCACAAAAACTTTAGTATTTTCAAGGGTTTGACGAGATTTTTATAACAAGATATAACAGTTATTAAATCCCTTAAAATACCTCAAGTGAGAATTCAAATTTGCTCTTCCTGTACCCGCACACGGCAGTTACTCACTTTTCTTCAATGCCATCATGAACTCCCGGACCATCTCGCGATCCAGCTCTCCAATCTCATCACGCGCATTGTCTTTACGAGTAATATATGAATCGTCACCGGTCTCCAGATACCCATACAACTGCATATATGGGTCATAGCCGGCATCTTTCAAAGCCTTGACGATTCGATCCATACGGACTCTGAATTCCTGATTATCCAAGGAAACCGCCTCCGTTATACCATTCTTCGGCTTCTTTTCTTCGTTCATCATACTCTTTCATCTCTTCCTGTGTGGCCGGACGGACCCGATGCTTACCGCAATCAGGGCAGTCCGTCACATTTTCTTCATCCGATGCAAATAAATATTTGCACGCATCACAAGCATAAATCATTTCTTATTCCTCCGTTACCTCCGCATAATCATACTCCAGCAGATCCTCCACCTGACAGCCTAGTACCTTTGATAAGGCGGTCAGCGTGCCGCCGGTGGCTCTGTTGATGTCCATTGCGCGGTTATCATACTCCTGAAGGGTCCTGAGATTTACCCCCGACCTTTCTGCCAGTTCCTTCTGTGAATAGCCGCACGCCTTTCGCAGCATCCTTAGCTTTGTTGGCAGTTTTTTTCTGCGGGCAATCGCATTGACGGTATCCACAAACTTAAGTTCGGACGCCTCGTGCAGGGTTGGATACATCTTCCGGATTTCCGTCATCGATACAATCTGGGACATCTCGCGGAATGAAACACCCGTATACCACTGATAGAATGCCACAATCCATCCGCACCAATATTCCGGGGAACGGTCATACTCGGCTTCTGCATCCGGCAGCTCCATATCAGCTCCGCTCTTTCGCACCACCTCCATAGCAAGCTCCACACCTGACATGCCGCAGACAACTTTCGGTACGCCCTTAGCGAACTGCCCGGCCAGATCACTGACCAGGAACATATCGAAAAACTCATTGATCTCAAAATGGCAGGTATTGACCGCATAATCCATCATCTCGCCAAGGTTATTCATAGCGTCAGACAAATATTGTTCATCGTAAGCGTGGGGCATCTGGGGTCAGCTCCTCTCTTAATATATCTCTCATATACAGACCATTCAGGTCGTCCTTTTCAAGTTCTGCTCTATAGGCCGCTCTCGCCTCATCATCACGAGCCTTGCGCTTGGCATAATATTCGGTATTATCTACACCCACATAAGAGATAAACTGGATCGCGTCAAACGCTGCAGGGCTTTTCAGCACGATCTGCTCACCCAGTTTTCCAAGGCGCATGGCGTAAGACAGCTGGTTCAGCGATATTTCATTTCCGATAAAGGCTCTGGCAAAGGAAAAATAGGAATCATCTGCACGATAGCCGATGACCACATCATACTCGGACAGATCCAGCAAATAATTCTTTTTCAGCCAGTCAATGCTGCGCTGCTGTATGGGGGAGGAGACTCGGATTTTTCTGTAAGTTACAAGAAGCGCCAGCCAGTGCAGGATGGTATACTCCGATAGGTGCAGCACCTTCAGCTTGCTCAGATCAATCTCATACTGGTTGCAGTATCCGTCGATATTCTCGCTGCATGCCCACTCTTTTGCAAGCTCTAAATGTTCCGTACAATAAAAGCCGCGGCCATAGTCGTTATATGTTTTCCCTTTCCCATATACAGGCTTTTTTATGATCTCAGGGGATCCGTGGTATAAAATCGTCTTCATCGCCATGCTCCTTTCTACGGATATAATTCGTCTTCAGCTATATTATACGCATTATATCCGTAGAAATCAAGTATTAGAAAACATTTTCTCAATATCTGCTGTCATTCTTCTGAAAATTAAAGGAAAAGCGGTCTTGAAATGTATTTCAAAACCGCCGTTGAAAATGTAAATTGAACCCACAGAGCCAAGGAAGTTCCCTTAGGTTCTGCTTATCTGTTTGTTGAAAGAAACGGTTCCCGAGATACAGGCAGCAATACTGGCCACCACATGGCTAACCAATACTGCAACCCAAATTCCGTTAAGTCCAAAGCCCACATAGTAAAGTAAATAGGACAGAGGAATCCGAACCACGATGTAATAAAAGATCATCAGAAACATACTCTTTGAGGGTTTCCCCATACCGTTAAGAGCGCCGAGATAGCAGTTTGTAACCGTATTCAGAAGATACCCGATGCTGACAATCAGAAAATAAGTTCCGACAATGGCCGCCACATCATCGCTCTTAACGAATAGGCCGGAAAGCTGCTTTGAAAAGCCAATCACAAGCGCTGAAAGAATCACAAGCAGTCCACATCCATACCCCAAGGCACATTTTAAATAATCCTTGGCTCGGTCATATCTCTTTCCGCCAACACACTGTCCGATAATGGTTGTCAAAACCATATTTAGGGCCATAGCCGGATAAAAAACGATAATCTCCAGTTTCCCGGCAACTCCATAGGCAGCGATGGCCGTTATACTATATGTACTGACGAGAGCTGTGAGAAAAGTTGTGCTGGCCGCCGGAATACTCTGCTGGATAACCGATGGAACCGCTTTCTGAACTAACGGAAGTATGTCAGACTTATCAAACTCAGAAATCTTGAATGTAAACAATTTCTTCTTTTTGAGATAGACCAGCATAAACAAAAGGCAAATAGTTTCTGAGAGCAGGGTCGCAATCGCAGCGCCATTAAATCCGATGAAATGGATGAAAATAGGGTCCAGAACCGCATTCAGGATTGTCGTTGTCAGCATGGCTATCGCTTGAAACATCGAATTCCCAAAGCTGCGCAAAACGGCGGCAAAATAGCAATACAGGTAAATTGCAATGTATCCTAACACATAAACGGATAAGTAGCTGTATGCCATATCATAGGTTTCAGCCGGAGTATTTAAGGCACTTAAAATACTTGGAAGCAAAAGTTCCAGTATGACTGTCACAAGAACGGAAAAGACGACTGCCACACAGAAAGAGGTGGCGACCAAACTTTCCGTCCGCTTTTTGTCCTTTGCCCCAATGGCTTGTGAGAGCAAAATAGACACCCCGTTTGTCGCTCCCATAGCCACAGAGGTCAAAATCAAAATAATCGGGGTTGAGTTGGTCAGAGCCGCATACGCAGTTTCTCCCAATAAGTTTCCGATCCAAAGGCTATCCACAAGGTTATACATCATATTCAAAAACATGGCGGCAATCATCGGAAGCGCCATTGTCATAAGGCAACGCCTCGTATTTCCACCGATAAAATCAATTTTTGTTGGCATAATAGTACCTTCCTTCCCGTTGTAAGTGAATGAATATTATTCATTATCAAGCCTTTGAAATACCCCTACCAAACTCAGTAGGGGATACTTCAAAGATGCAGCGCATAAATTAGAAACGCCCGAATCCGATTTGCTTTTTCTTTCTGATCCGCACCGTCTTCCAGCAAAATACCAAGCTGTCCATAAACGCAAAACATCGCGGCTGTCGATAAATCTTCAAGCTGAATTTCGCCCTTTTCCTTAGCCTTCAGTAGCAGCTTTTCTACGATGGGAACCAGCTTCTCGCTTGTTTTGAGTGAAAGCTGATTATGGAACTTTTTGTTTTGAGGGCCATGGAAAACAGCGTAATATTTTGTATTCTTATCTTCCACAGTAGTCGGCATCTTCTCAATAAATTCTTTTAGAGGGATGTCACTGCTTTTTGCTAACTCTGCAAACTGAGCCACCAGTATATCGGCATACTGATCAATGGCACTATCAAACAATACTTCTTTGGATGGGAAGTAACGATAGCACAATCCCTGGGCTACTCCGATTTCCTTTGCGATATCTGTAATCGTCGTTTTTTCGTAGCCTTTTTCGCCAAACAATCTGAGAGCGACATCAAAGATCTCTTGCTTGCGCTCTTCCGGCTCCTTTGTAATCCGCATATCAGGACCTCCTTTCCTTTAGGATATCATATCCGTCCTAAATAATCAATGAATGAACATCAATCATTTTTTGCCCATAGCAATGCAAGCAGTATTTCCTATCCGCTCCCACGATACATCACGGAAACGCTCTGAAAGCATCGAAACCATTTCTGCTTCAGAATATATTTTGACATCGCCTTCTTTGCTATGCCGCATATAGAAATTCATGATCGCGCGCCCTACAAGGGGCTGCCAGCAATCTCCCATCAGGAAAGTGCCTCCCGGCTTCAATACCCGGTATACTTCCCTTAATACATTTTGCGGTGCAGGATAATGATGGAACGAGTCGTTGCAGTACACAACATCAAAAGTATTGTCCGAGAACGGGAGTGACTCGCTGTCTCCTAATATCAGCTTGACTTGTTCCGGCAATTTTGACTTGGCAACAGCAAGCATTTTCTCAGATAAGTCGATGCCGCACAGTTCTTTATGGGTATCCTCCTGCAAAATGAGCTTCAGCATCTCTCCCGTCCCGCATCCTAAATCCAGAGCAGACTGAAACGGAATATGTGACAGCTTTTCCAACAGGACGGGATAAAGAGAACGGGCGTGTTGTCCTTTCATATCTTCGTCGTAGGTAGCGGCCTGTCGATTAAATGCTGCTATCGAGTTTTCCTTTATGGCATTCATGGCTCTGCCTCCTTTCCATCCATTAGTATAGCACCTTTTTTTGAAATGTCAATGAATAATATTCATTCATTTATTGCTCGCTAATTTTTTTCTTCGTTCATTCCGCTGAGAAATCGTTCTCGAACCCTTTAAAACTGAAGCACGGCCACTGTCGAAAGTGGTCAGGAAATGGATTGCGAAGAAAATAAGCAGCAGCACAGATGGGTGAAAACCCAATCGTGCTGCTGCTTGTCAATGAGGGAGGAATTCCCTTCTATTCTTCTTTATGAGCATTGTAAGCATCCTTCAGATGCTTGAAGGACTCCTGGCTGATTACATGCTCCATCCGGCAAGCATCCCGCTCTGCTGACTTCGGATCAACACCCACTTCAGTAAGTAAATCCGTAAAAAAACAGTGCTTTTCATAGGTCCGCTCGGCAACTTCCCGTCCTAACTTAGTCAGATGGAGAAAATGATCTTCATCCATCGTGAGAAAGCCGCCGTCCCGCAAGGTTGCCACCGCATGGCACACGCTGGGCTTTGACACCTCCATGTGCCGGGCCACATCTACGGAGC
>ENA-OURU01000664-OURU01000664.1-human-gut-metagenome-genome-assembly--contig:-NODE-664-length-50361-cov-3.826820_pt1 | contig 50361 bp, 39 predicted proteins | sample MGYA00242137_ERZ509064 | MGnify/ENA primary metagenome ERZ509064 (study PRJEB26280, sample SAMEA2338777) | human gut metagenome | biome: human gut; feature: human-associated habitat; material: faeces...
CGACGATGCCGCGCTCAGGCAATCCTGCAAGGAGGGATTGAAGGAGGCAAAGCGCGACCTGTGTTGGGAGAGGGAACAGGCGGTTCTGAGGGATGCCTACGAGACGGCGATCGCGTAATTGGGTCTGAGCATTATGAATCTGTCATCGATTAACATGAAAGGTAGTGTTTCGCGGTTATCGACATATGGCTGGGGCCGCGCGGGTAAATCACCCGAGACTTTCATATCGTCTCAGACGCAGCGTTACGCAATCCAGCTCATATGTTTTGCCATTGCGTTTCCCCTCGTCAAAGAAATACTCGTTAATATTATTAAAGCAGTGATTCAGGCGCCCTTCTTCTTCAATCTTGACGTCTTGTACTATCCCCTTCTGGCGCTTGTTTACCTTCCGCTTGTGGTCGTTTTGCTGCGTTTCGTAATGAGCGTCATATTCGAGTTTCCCTGGCAAGAGATTGTCCCGTTCGTTTTTCTACTTGCCTTGATTGCCATTTCCGCATTGATTAACTCAACAGACCAGGTCATTCAAGATTACTATTGGGATTTACTCCAGGGCGTTGCATTGAGTGCGCTTCCGTTTTATATCTTGTTTAGAGCATGCAAACCTACCAAAGAACTGCTTGACGCTATGGGGATCGCCGCACTTGTTGCGCTCGCTGCTGGTTTTGTGGTGGTCACCCAGCTCATGACTCTTGATACAAAAAGCTATTCACAATGGCTATCATATTTACTGCTGCCGCCCGCCATCATTCTTCAATATCACTGTTTCCATAGTACGAATCGCATACGGTTCCTTGTCTACATCATTGCGGCCATAGTTTCATTCGGCTTGCTTCTTTCGACAGGTGCGCGAGGTCCTTTGGCAATTGCGGTTGTGTATTTTATCGGTTCGTGTATTTTGCCCAAGCGCTTTTCTCCCGAGCTCAGATTTGCGCTCTTCCTCCTCATCGTGTTTGTTGCAGTTTTCGTTCTCGTTAATCTTGAGTCCGTTATGTCATTGCTCATGACGGTTATGGGTGAAAACGGGCTTAGCGTCAGACTTGCGCGTCTTTACGAATTGAATGTCCTCTTTGTCGACGACGGGAGAAGTTCATTTGCCGATATGACTCTTGGTGCGATTCTGAATGCGCCTTTGGGCGTTGGGGTTGGTCAAGATTGCGTCATCCTTGCCTCGGCGCAGGGAGCGGAGGCCATTGCGGGCAATTATCCGCATAACATTTTTCTAGAAATCCTTTTACAATTTGGAATTGTCGTTGGGACTGTCATTCTCGTAGGTCTTGCATGCCTTATCTGGAAAAGTTTTAGCAAGGGGACAGAACTCGAACGTAGCTATCTATGCATTATGCTTATGTTAGGTGTTATGCCGCTTCTAGTTTCTGGCACATATTTGGAATGGGACTACTTTTGGGCGACGCTAGGAGTCTGCATCGCGATAATTCGCCCAATGGGGAGTGGAAAACGCAAGGGTAATGCGCAAGCTTATTCAGAAGATACGTGCAAATAGGTTTGTCTCGGCCGTTCTCGTGCTCATGTCCGGAACGGCACTTGGCCAGGTAATAGGCCTTTTGACGACTCCTATAGTGAGCAGGATATATACGACGTCTGCATATGGCGAGTACGCCCTCTTCGTGTCTGTTGCTGCAATTTTGGCGACAGTCTCCCAGGCTGGTTTGGGGTCCGCAATCATGGTTCCCGATGAGGATCATGATGCAAAACTCGTATTCAACTCCGCCTTTCTATTCATGGGCGCCTTCCTTTGCCTGTCGATAATCGTTCTCGTCATATTGAGTCCCTGGGTACAGGTCTTCTCTTTCGGCGACCCCTATGTGCTCTCCTTGCTCGCCTTGGCCGTGCACTTGCTGTTCCTTAACGCGTCCAACCTGCTTCGCATCTTTGTCAACCGCATGCGCATGTACAAAGTACTGTTCTGGAACTCCATTATCTCCGCAAGCGCGACGCTGGTGATCACCATCCCACTTGGCTTGCTTGGCTGGGGGTCATGGGGGTTCATCATAGCCGGCATTGCCGGCAATGCGGTTTGCTGCGCTCAGATGCTTGCGCGAATCAATCCGTTTCTGCGAATCTGCTGGGCTGATTTTAAGCAAGTATTTGTTACGTACAAGAAGTTCACTTTTTTCCAGCTGCCGTCGAACATGATTGAGACGCTGGCCCAGCAAACGCCCAACCAGATTCTCGAAGCAACATTTGGCAGCGCGTCACTCGGCAGCTATTCCATGTCGAACAAGATTCTCGGCATTCCCTCGCGCCTAATCGCCTCTCCTGTCAATCAAGTCTATTTTCGTACTGCTGTCGATCTTCATGACGACACGAAGCGCCTTGCAAAGTTCAGTCTGGGTCTTGTCCAGAAGATATACCTGGCCGCTGCTCCTCTGATTATTATTCTCATCGCCTTTGGCGAGCCGGTTTTTTCCTTTGTATTGGGAGGCCAATGGGCAGAAGCTGGAACGATTGCGGCAATGCTATCTTTTCAATACGTTTTCATCTTTTGCACAACATGCATGAGCTATTGCAGAGTCGCCTTAAATAGGCAGGGGACGAATCTAATCATGTCATGCGTTTCTCTTTCGGTGATTGTGCTGAGTTTTGTCATCGGAATATGCTTCTTCGATTCGTTGCTGTCTGTCTTGGCATGTTATGCCGTTGGCAGTTGTCTTGTCGCAATTGCAGATTTGACGCTAGATTTCATATGTATGAAAAGCTGCTATGCTAAATTTCTTATCACAACAGTTGTTTTCGTGCTAATTGTCGGCAGCTTGGGGCTTCTGTTGCGTTTTCTATGTGGGTGAACTGAAGGGACAGGGCTTTGAAGGAAATAAGGAGATGCACCCGCTGCGTCATGAGCGACGCGGTGGACGACACGATTACGTTCGACGAGCAGGGCGTGTGCAATTACTGCACGGATGCCCTCGCTATCATGCCTGCCATGTATTTTCCCAACGACGAGGGCAAACGCCGTCTTGAAGCCCTTGTCGAGGAGCTGAAGAAAAAGGGCGAAGGGCGCGACTTTGATTGTGTCATGGGCCTTTCTGGTGGTCTGGATAGTTCCTACCTCGCCTATCTCGGAGCGAGCCAATGGGGCCTCAGGATTGCGGCAGTGCATATTGACGATGGATACGATACCGAAATCTCATCCGAGAATATCCGGAAGCTCTGCGAGAAAACCGGGATCGAGCTCGTTAGGGTTTCTCCCGATGACGAGCAATTCAATGCTTTGACGTTGGCATACATGAGGGCGGGAGTGCCAAATCTCGCCATCCCGCAGGACAATCTGCTTTTTGCCGCCGTATACGATTTTGCGAAGGAACAGCAGCTTTCCGACTTCCTATCCGGAAGCAATTTCGCGCTCGAGTCCATCCTTCAGAAGGGTAATTCCTGGCCTGCCTACGACGTCGTGAACATCAAGGACATCCACAAGCGTTTTGGGGAGAAACCCATCGACAAACTCAAATTCATCTCTGATATGCAGCGCGTCTCCGATCGATGGGTGCATAAGCTTAATACGCCCAAGCCGCTGAACTATGTTGATTACAATCGAGATAGGGCCTTTGCGGAGCTAGAGGAGTATTGCGGGTTCCAGTATTACGGACGAAAGCATCTCGAAAACTATCTGACGGCCTTTTTGCAGCTTTGCTGGTTGCCGGAGAAGTTTGGTGACGATAAGCGTTCGTCGCATTTGTCGAGCATGATTGTTTCGGGTCAGATGACACGTGACGAGGCGATGGAAGAGTTGGCTCAGCCTCTCTACGAGGAAGCGTACATGGATAGAGTCAAGCAGATGATTTGCGACAAGATGGATATCTCTCGAGATGAGCTCGAATCACTCATTCATTCGGAAGGTCATCAACATTATGAGTACAAGACGGACAAACTTACTGGCAAGGTGATCAAAGCCGGAGTCAAGGCCGTTCACGTCGCGCGTGTGCTGAAGGGAAAAAGAGAGCCAGATCGCGCGTAGACAATCGTGACTCTGCTAGGCAAATAAGTACGACGCAAGCCCTCGTAGCACGAAGGCAAGCTCGCTTGTGCTGTATCCGTATATTGTCGGATCAACATAGCCGCCGATTTGCTTATCCCAGCATTGATATTTTTTGTCGATAAAGGAAATGACGCCTTGAGATAGCGAATCGTTGGTGTCTTCGAGAAGCAGCAAGATTTCGCCGCACGAAAACAGTCTGGCTTCGACTTGATACTCAAGATTCAGCTGGGGCGGATAGTCGAGAAGAACGCCTGCATTGCGGTCATAGCATCTTGTCAGTAGAGATAGTAACTCCTCGCTGTCCCACGGTATGGATACCTGGTTAATATAACGGCGGTAGTTTTCCATACCCTCGATGATGAATCCGACATGTACGACATCGTTGATTTGCTTTGATTGGGTTGAATAGCCCCAGAATATGACATCGTCTTTCTGATGGGCGCCTGCTATGACTGCGTACATGGTTCTGTTTATCCGATCCAAGACGGTGACGTATTCGGATTCGGAAAAGCTGCTGCCGCACTCGCTCAGCACTCGAGAGAAGATGCCCGCCATTATCGAAGAGATGTTCACGCATTCGATGGCGTCTGTCTCTGCCGTGCTGTACCAGTAAAACCCGCCTCCATCGGGATTTTGCGACCAATACTGGGTACTCCATTGTACTGCGAGCTCAACTGCCAGCTCTCTTATCTCGTCCTTCGTCTTCTGACTGAGTGCATTGGTATCTGCGGCATTCATGAGCGCTTCCAGAACTTGCACTATCTCGATTGCATATTCATGGAATGCCGGATTGGTGGCTTCACGTCCGAAAGTTCGGGTGGATCGGATGAGGCCCCATCCGTATATTCCATCGTTGTCATCGTCTTTGTGATCGAGAAGCCATTGGGCAAGGGTTTGAATTGTCCTTGCCCCATCCGCGTCTTGTTGGCCATGTCCTTTGTATCTTAGGACCTCGCTGCTTAGCAGCACTGCAATTTCCTGATGAGAGTTTTGAAAGAACCAGTCAATTGAATTACGCACGCTTTCCTCGTCGCTTGTGTCGAGAATCGAGTTCCGTAACAGCTCGTATCTGCTTTCGATTTCGGAATGATTCTGACTATTGTCCGAGAAGACGCCTACGACGTAATCATCTTCATGGGGAGGGGACTGGGTATCTTGGTAAATCAAAGCGAGGGTCATGGCTGTCATGAGGGCCACGACCATAGCTATGAGCTTACCGTGTTTGATTGACGACGATTTCTTCAAGATCATCATTCCCAGAGCAAATAATGCGTTTTATGGAGGCCGGCTGGGCTTTCGCATAGGATAAACTATCGAGATGGCTCTGAACAAGAAAGCCGTTCCTGTTCGTTATCGAAGGGAAGTCATGCAGGCTATGCGCAACAAGATATTCAGCATTATCTGCATCCTGTTTCTCGCTGGGCCCATTCTCTACATTGCGTTTTGTGAACTCTATCCCCAGATACGTGACTTGCCTGCGAACGCCGGAGCAGAATACTTGACAGGCGAGAAGGCAATTAGACGGTTTGAGCCGCCCATATCTATGCAAAGCTTTACCGCAAAGAAGACACAGCAGTATATGGAGGACTATATCGGAGGCAATATCCCGGCGAAATCCGTGGCAATTCTGAATGCCGCCGCCCTTCAGCGTGATGCCATATCGCTTTCGAACATTGCATTTGGATATGACTGTTACCCGAGTTTCTACGATAGCGAAATACTGTATATACCTAGTCATGATGCGCTCATGCACATGCCGATGACTCAAAACGAAAACCTGAAGAGTGATCTTGTCGCCTTTTGCGATGGACTCGAGGGATGGATGCAAAACCATTCCGATATGAATGTGCGTATCTGTCTGGCGGACATATCAGAGTATTCGGCGCTCAACCCGGCATCGTCCTACATGCAGACGGATTTTTGTACCAATGACGCATATGGGTACCTCATGAGTCGATTCGGCTCCTCTGAGCAAATTCGTCTCGCCTATCTTCAGAATGATTCCCTTGATGATTACTTTGCGAATTACTACACGACTGATCATCACTGGAATGGTTACGGGGCGTCCGAAACGTATAATGCTCTCGCCTTTGATTCGCGTGAGGGCTTTAAGGCATCGTCGGTAATTAACACGAGTGGTCTTGAAATCAATGGCTCGCTGGCACGCTCTGGTCTGGATCTTCTCGATGAGCCCGTATCCGAGCCCTTGCTAGACACGTCAGGCATGCTGGCTGATTACGTGGATGGCTCGATTCCGCTGTTGCAGCAGGGCGAGATTGGTCTAAAAGACGAGAGCTTGCCGGTAGAGTTCAACTTCTACCATGAATGGTACGGGCCTTCGGCAAATTGCGTAATCAGGAATTCCGGCAAGGACCTCTCGGGTCCGGTGGTGGTTGTTGGGGATTCGTACTCGTCCGCGTTCCAGTGGCTGGTGGCGCAAAACCACTCATCTACTGCAACGTACCTGGACATGCATGGCGCATATGAGGGTGAAGAGACGCTGAACGATCGCCTGCAGGAGACCGGTGCTGACACCGTATATTTTGTCGGATGTTTGAGTGCTTTTGGCTACCTGCGTCAATGCTATCCCAACTACTTTCATGATTGACGCGTGGTCGAACGTGTGTAGACCGTTCAAGAGCGGGATGCGTGCAAGCACACCCATGTGTTTTGCGATCCGCTTTTAGAACTGGAAGTAGATGAAAGGGTTGTAGCCACTCGAGACTACCGACATCGAGGAAAAAACCAGAATTGCCAAAAGTGCAAGATCAACTGCAAGATTAATCGCTGTCACGACATGAGCCCTTGATGGGCTGATATACGATACCGGCTCTGCCTGGCAAGGCGGGACGGCGCTATTGCCCTTTTGGGGAGCTGCCATTACATGACGACGTGAATTACCCTCTGCCCATGCTTCGAGCTTCTTGCGGAGCCAAGGGGCCCAGGGAAGCGATCCGATGATCATGATGGGGACGAGAGAGATATAACTCCAGGATTGCAGCTCCCAAAGGGTGGATGTTCCCAGAAGGCCGTAAGCGCCAAACATTCCCTTGGTCCATTCAACAACGTTCGAGAGACCCGTTACGGAGAAAAGCAGCCATCCAAAGAAGAAAAGCACTATGCACCAAATATGCGAGACGAGGGTTGGCAGGCGATCGAGAATACGCAGCACGAAGAACTTCTCGAGGAGTATCAAAATGCCCCAGTACAAACCCCAGAGGAGGAAGTTCCAGGCGGCACCGTGCCAGATGCCCGTGAGTGCCCAGACGACCATCATGTTGAAAATGAAGCGTGGGGTTGAGACGCGGTTGCCGCCGAGCGGAATGTAGACGTAATCGCGAAAGAAGCTCCCAAGCGACATATGCCAGCGTCGCCAGAACTCAGTCGCACTCTTGGAGGTGTAGGGATAGTTGAAGTTCCGCGGATAATCGAACCCCATCATCTTGCCCAGGCCGATGGCCATGTCCGAATAGCCCGAGAAGTCGAAGTAGATTTGGAAGGTGTAGGCAGCTACGCCCGAGAAGCAACCAATGAAGCCAATTTCGGAGGCACTGCGCGGCAAAAGGGAGTCGGCGAGAATACCGGCTGTGTTAGCGAGGAGCACCTTCTTGCCCAGGCCGATGCAGAATAATCGCAATCCTTGGGTGAAGCCAGCGAGTGTGACTTTGCGGTTGTCGATCTCGTGTTCGATGTCGGCATATCGGACGATGGGACCCGCGACGAGCTGTGGAAACATTGCGATATACATGCCGAGGTACAGAGGGTTTTTCTGCGCATTTACCTTGCCTCGATAAACATCGACGACGTAGGTGATTGCCTGCAAGGTGAAAAACGAGATGCCGATGGGCAGTGCAAGATCGAGCTCGGCTATAAACTCCTCGCCGATAGCGCGGTTGATGTTATGTGCGAGAAAGCCCTCGTACTTGTAGAAGCCAAGGATGGCGATATTGAGAGCAAGGTCAAGGATGAGCAGAAGCTTTTTGCTTGTTGCCTTTCTGCATCTTGAAATGACGTAACCGAAAGCCCAGTTGAAGGCGATGGAGAGGATCATGAGCCAGACGTAGACTGGTTCGCCCCATGCATAGAACAGCAGCGAGAATGCCAAGAGCACAATGTTCTTGGCTGCGCGTTTGGGCATGAGGAAGTAGACCGCAAGGAACAGCGGTAAGAATGCGAAGAGGAATATGGAAGATGAAAAGACCATGAGGGGGATTATAGAAGATGGGGGAGGGCTAATTTACATGATTAGGTAATCGCGCAGCATGCGGGCGACGTGCGGGTGTCCTTCCGTGACGTATGCCGCATCGACGAGGCCGCTGCGGAAGAATCGTGCAGGCTGCGTTTCTTCGCAGGGAATCTTGGTGGCTCCGCAAAAATCCTTAAACTGCTTGGCATTCGTCCAGGACATCTCCGAGAAGATGCTATAGACCTGCCTGAAGGACCGGTTGATGCAGAATCCGTAATCTTCGTTGAATCTTCGGAAGCAGTGAGCAGATTTCAGGGCGGTGTGAAGCGAACGGGGATAATGATAGCCTTGGTGGACTCGGGCCTGATTGGTGTAGGTCGCGCGCGAGAAGGGCTCATTGTCGTATTCGAAGACAGGGACGGACTGCCCGTGACGTCCTCAACGCTCCGCTGCATAGAGCTCGTGAAGCCCTGCGCCGAGGATGAATTTGTCGTAGTGGTGCACGGGCGTCCAATCGATGCGGGAGGTGCAGATAGGGGGGTGTAACGTGGATGCGGGGAAGGTGTGTGATGACAAAAACTGGATGGCGAAATGATGACACGGAGTGGATGATGAGGCAAATAACGGTTGCGCTCCAGGCTTAGGTTGCGCGCATTGTTCTCTGACAGTTCGCAAATTATGGCATGCTTCACAAATGACTCCTCGAATGTAATAACTTTATGACATGGAGTGCACTTTTCTTATAAGGAATGAACAATTATGCATGCCCTAATCGGGCATGCCGTCATTGATCCACTCGTCCATATCACTCATCACGATGCTGCAGTATTTCGCTCCCCACATCTTCGAACTTGCGTCATGAAACCAACTCTCGGGGTTCTTGTCCGGTATCTGCTCTTTATATATCTCGATTGCGTTTGTGTATGTGATGCTGGATATGAAGATGCGAGAATAGCCGTCTTTGTCTCCGAAGGCAGAGAGCTTCGACGCTTTCGACACGGCATCTCCCATCCAGACAAGAGAGTTGATGCCGACATCCTTTCTCCCCGCCTTTATCACGTGGTCATGTCCTGTCGCGACGCCAATACCTGCGTAGATACGATCATATCCACGAAGAACGAGAAGCTCGTTGAGCATGTTTATGTAGGTGTTTATATACGCCGCCCTATCGAGCGCCTCTGCAATGGACTCTTTGGTTGGGGTTGAATAGACAGCGTAAACGCAATCTCCTCGTATTCCAAGCTCGCGTTCCGCGCTGTCCCCTCTCAAGATCTCGATGATTTCCGACGTGAAAGACCGGACTACCTTGGCCACGTGTTCCTGGTCATCTTCCGCCATCAGTTTGGTCGAGTTTCTTATGTCGATGAAAATCGCCGTTACCCATGAATGGTAGGCATTGTCGAAGGTGAAGCTGTCGCCGGTTGGTACCATCAGCGATTCCTTCACTTCGAAGTCACTGTCGAGAATCGATTCGACTCTCCTTTTCCCTTCCTTGTATCCGTAGCGCATGGTCATGCTCCCATCATGAAGAGAAAGACGAACAGGAGGATGAACGTGATCAGGAAACAAAGCGAACGGGCGGCGATCTTGTTGCACCTCGTCTTCCTGCTGTATATCTCCGAATTAGCATATATTTGGTGGGCGAGATCTTCGGACAGTCTGTATTCACGTTCGTTCAGGGACGACTTGTAACTGTGATAGTCCTGACATTCCGCGATTGTCCCGGCATATATCAGGGACTCGCCCGAGCACTTGTCGCGTGGCCAGATAGAAGCGAAAAGCGAAGCCAGAAAAACGATAAGGGAAATAACCAGTGTGCAAAAGGCAATCAATCGTAGGCTCATTCCTGCTTGCACGGTTGCCATGATCGCGGAGAGAAACGCCTCGTTCGAGAAGAGCATCGCGGCAAGTCCTGCCGCGATGGCGATCATGATGTTATTTTTGCTGTCGGCGTTTCGGACCAGCTCAGTTGTGCGGTCGAGAACATATTCCAGATCATCAATATTCATTTTCAACATAGTCTCCTGAACTAATCGAGTGTGTTGCCCCTGAAGTCCAGTTGCGCTCTCTGCCGAATAGTGTGAACATTGCCTTGTGTAGCAGCATTTCAAGAATTGGTGCAGATGCCCATGCAGATACCCAAAGCCTTCTCAATATTCCAGCCCATCATCTAAGTAGCTTTTCTTCTGAATGGATGTCGGATGGCGTGAACTAGTTGAGGACAATATAAAGGCGATCTAAAGCCATCTTAGCTCCCCGCAGAACTCCATCGTTCCTGTAACATAGAAGACACTAACGCAATATTTCATCCACGAGGAGGAAAAGGGTCTCTGCCATGGGAGTCCTTATCACGAATGCGACCGTCCGGGCGATGAATAATTAACTCGGAATGCTGATTGTTAGCAACTTCTCGTCCATAATTTATGGCGTCCTGCTGGGTGGGAAACGTTTTTGTGGCGCGTGAGTTTCCCTCTCCTTTAACCTGCCAAAATCCATCCGGACGCTTCGTAACATGCTGATTTCTAGAAGACATCTGAGTCTCCTTTCTGTTGCCGTTCTACAGAAAGCAAGATAGAATGGCAACGGTTAATAAAGGTCGAATAGTTATTAGCCACTGAGAGCCCTGTTGCCGCAGGGCTCTATCCTTTTGGTAGCCAGCTTTCTACTTGCGCACTATATCATTAATACTCAATATTTACCAGAAAATCAGTAGTTTAAGTATTAATTTATAAAAACTGTACAGTTCTGGTAAAAAATGTTAGAATTTTCAATCTGGATAAGAAGGAGGTTATCGTGGTTGAGTTTTTGAGCTTTTCTATCGAGAACTATCGCTCATTTAACAAGAGGCAAACAATCAGCCTCAAAGATGATTCTGATCGCCTTATTACAGCAATATACGGATCCAATGCTAGCGGTAAATCTAACGTAATTAAGGCTTTGAACCTTGTGTTGAATTGCATAAGGCAATCCACAAACGCCAATTGGAAACTCCCTTACGAGCCTTTCAGGCTTAATACGACATCTGCTAAAAAGCCGTCAAGCTTCATGCTGGATTTTTCCTGTGATAAACGCCGTTTCCGATATGAGTTTTCCTTTGATAGAAAGAAGATAGCAAGCGAGACTTTGCTTGAGCAATCGCCGAACTCAGAGAAATATAGGACTATCTTTGCAAGGGAAGAGGACGGCAGTCTTAATTCGACAGCGGGAAAGAACAAATTCGGAAAAAAGCTGGTTGAGAAAACAAGGCCAGATTCTTTGCTGATTACTAAAGCACGCGAAGATAATAATGAATACGCTAATATTGTTTTCTCATTTTTGGATTCGATTTCTATTGTTCAGGAAGACATCGATTTCGCGGTGAATAGCATCAATAGCATTGAGCTTATCCGCAAGAATGAGAGCATGAAGACGAGGGTCCTCGATTTGCTCAGAAAGAGTGATTTTGCAATACGAGGAATAGAGATAAACGATGTGCCCTTCCCCGAGGGCTTCTTTGATTCCCTTCCCTTTGAATTGCCGCAGGAGATAAAGGCTGAAATCTTGGCGAATGGATCAACCGAATTCAAGACTGTCCATGCTGTTCGAGACGAAGAAGGCACAGTAGTCAGCAAGGCACTTTTCGACTTTGCGGGAATGGAATCACGAGGCACGCAAAGGTTTTTTGAAGTCTTGGTCCCAATGCTAGACGCACTTGAAAATGACAAAACGCTTTTTATAGATGAGTTCGGCTCTGATATTCATGTCAACGCTGCTAGAGCAATCATCAATATGCTCAAGAGCCAATCAAAGATTAACCACCTTGCCAAGATAATCTTGATAACGCATAACACATCACTCATGTCGGAACTTGATCGAGAGGATATCTTGCTCTTCGATAAGACCTTGGAGGAAGAGACAAGGGTCCACAGCATGAAAAAAGCAGGAGCCCGGAAAGGCGATGCAATAGAGAAGCGTTACATAGCTGGCCATTATGGCGGAGTCCCTCAGATAAAGGCTTTTGGCTAGAAGGACTGGCATTATGCTTTTGATTTGCTGTGAAGGAAAGACGGAAAAGGAATATCTGGAAATACTTAGATACAGGATATATAGAATCCCTAACTATGTTGAGATAAAGATAATAGGTGAAACTGGACAGCATAAGGCTTTAATCGATCATACTGTCGAGCTTCGAAGAGAGCTGTCAGGCAAGCAAGAGATGGAAGAAGATGATATAGAGTGTTGGGCTATTTGCGATGATGACGGCATGTCGATTTCCTATAATGAGCTCATGGTTTATGCAATAGAGCATGATGTAAACCTGGTTTTTGTTCGTCCTCAATTTGAGAGTTTTCTTATCCAGCATTTTGAACAGTCAAAAGAAACCAATGCTGCCAAAATCATCAAGCGTATTGAAGAATATATGCAAGAACTTGGATTTTCTCAAAAATATGATAAGGCCAATTTAGATTGGCTAGAAGAAGTGTTGGATCAAAAGCCAAAACTAGTAGAGGTGGCAATAACGAATTCGGATCAAAGGTTAAAACAGGCCTCATCTCCTTTCATAACGGTTCAGAACCTTGTGCGAAGGTTGCGCGAGATTCGGCTGAAATAATAATATGTAACGGTAGACGGATTATTTTTAAAGGCTGACTGAAGTTCGAACGAAACGCTGCATGAAATCTATTGAACATAAATCGACGCCCAACAAAACGAAGGTCGAGTACGGGACAACACAATTAACGGTAGTGTCCCGAAAGTCGGCGTAATCGCCTAGACCCTTGCCTCGTTCCAGGCCATCCCTCAGGCCGCCCTCTCGCCAATCGGATTGCCCGCCATCGCCAGCCCTATGATTCGCCTGGCATGCTCGGACGCCGTCGGTGGTCGCGCTTCCCTCCAATAATGCCATGGATGGTTCCGAGAGCCTTTTCTTGGATATCCAGTTCTCGCCATCCCGGAGAAGTCAGCGCCCGAATTCGCCTCGGACACGTCAAGGACCGTCGACGCGTTCGTGCACGCGCGCGACGAGCTCCTCGCGTCGGGGAGGCACTACGACGTGCTCGTTTTGCTGCAGGCGACGAGCCCGTTTCGCACGGCCGATGATGTGGACGCCGCCCTGGAGATGTTCGTGCAGAAGGGTAGGGCCTCGCTCGTCGCCGTGACGCCCGTGACGGAGCACCCCATCCACATGTGCACGATAGACGCCGACGGCAAGCGCCATGCGTTGCTTCCGGGCGTCAACAGCACCGTGAGGCGCCAGGACATGCCGCCGGTCTACCGGGTGAACGGCGCGATCTACATCAACGACGCGAACGAGATCACCCTCGACACGAGCTTCAACGACAACGAGGTCGGGTTCTTCATGTCGGTCGGGCACTCCGTCGACGTCGACGACCTGGAGGGCTTCGCGCGCGCAGAGGGGGCGTTGGAGGCGAGGAATGGACGAAACCAAAGCTGAGACCACAAGAGTGTCACATTCAACCGTTACAATTCAATCGCGTGCCTAGAAACACTCGAAGCGGCACGATAATATATTCGTCTACGGCAAATGCGTGATTGGTTTACAGGAAGGGAGTCATCATGAAGTCTGTAGATATCGCGAATCTCTTCATTTTGCGTCATGGTGACAAACTACATCTCACAAACCTAAGCCTAAACAAGCTTGTGTACTATGCGCAGGTCGAGGCGCTCAAGGCGAATCCTCAGGTACCTCTTTTCGCTGATGATATCGAGGCGTGGGATTATGGTCCCGTCGAGCCTGCGGTATACCATGCGTTTAAAGGTTATGGCGATGCCCAAATAACGGCTCCGTGCTCTGCGCTTCTAAATGAGAATGAGGATCTGGGTTTTGCCATCGGCTTTGTGGACCTTGTCGCCGAGAACTACGGGTCGCTTTCCGCATTCGACTTGGTGAATCTTTCCCATCGGTCTGGCGGCGCATGGAAGATGAAATATACGGGTGCTCGTGGAGTTCCCATTACCGTGGAAGACATCCTGAGCTCTTCTGACTATCGGGAATCACCTGATTCGTCGACGACTTTCGAAGCCGCGCTGCAAAATGTTCAGGATACATGGCCCAATGCGCTCCGGATGCTCGAGACGTCGTAATGAGCGGGAGTAGGAACGTGGCTCCGTTGCCATTCTGCCTCGACGGAATTGAACGCGAGCTTGCGCGAACGATAGTTGCCACGCAGGAAAAGCTGGTTTCAAGAAGAGGGTATCGACCGGCGCAGACGGCCGAAGAGAAGGAGGAGATTGCTGAAAGGGTTATTTCGGCAGTCTCCTCTTCCTTCTCCACTTTCTTTGGCTCTACCCCGCGTGACCGATATGTAGACATATTTGATCAAGTTGCCAGTTTTGCTGAAAAGCTTTCCAAAGACCATATTTTCCCGATGCGAATAAACGCACGACTGTTGTAGTTTCACTGGCTTTTATCGTGGTTTCAGGTGTGCATCTTGATATTCCAGATGAAGATGATCCCGAAGACAATGAGGTGTATCTCTGGATTCAGGATGTCGTTACCGGAGATAGGTCTGTCGAGGAGCTCGCGCAGTTTCTGAGGGAGAAAGCGCGCTGGTAGTCATCGAGCTGGCTTCTTGATAATGGGTGATACGAACCGAGCTAATATCCGGCTGGATTGACTTCGCTCAACGCGGAAAGCGATGGTTGTCATGCAAGCTTCTCTGGATTCTGCAGATAATACGCTTCGTGAATTGCGTAATGTGTATTTGGCATCACGCCCTCTCTCACCCCACGCTCATGCCCATGTAGAACCTATCCGGTTCCAGCGCGTACAGCTCGTTGAAGAACTCCCTGCGCGTCGTGTTCCCGCCCTCCAGGTTCGTAATCCACGCATGGGGGAGGCTCGCGCAGGAGCGCGTGTCCGTATCGAACTCGTCCGGCATCACCAGATGCGCGATCTCTCGCAGGCTCCCGACCTTCAGCGGGTAGGCCGCCGTGTCCCTGACTCCCCGGCACAGCGCGATTCGCCATTCCATCTGCGGTGCGTACTTCTTGTTCTTGTAGAACACGTCATGGGGAAAGTCGGGCACACCATCAGGGAACACCGCATCTGCGTCCAACGGCTCGCGATTGACGAGGAGGATGCTATGCGCGTCCCTCTCGCGTCCGGGCGTGGGCTCGATTTCCCAATACGAGACGGGCGCGCAGTAATAGTGAAGGTGATGAAGCCTGGCGGCGAGGTCGATTCTGTCCACGAAAGCCGGGAAATCGTCGATCGCGACGTAATGACCGCCGAGATTGTCCGGTGCATGAGGCGATTCCATGCAGGCCCCGTCTTGTCCAAGCCGCGCCGTCTGCATGAAGAAGCAGCAGATGTTCGCATAGCTTAGCCCTGCAGGCAGAATAGCGGTTTTGTGCGCCTGGATATCCTGCAGATCGTCGGGCAGCGCGGGGATGCTTCCTGGCAGGACAAAGGCGCTTGCTCCCTCGAGCGGGTCGCGTTGGCTGTCCGTTCCGTTCCAGCGAAAATGGGCAACCGTGTTCATGTAGAGCGTCCCGTCGAGGAACTGCTCGGCATACTCGCGTTTCGAGAACGCCTTGAGGATGCGAGTTGCGGTGGGGCGTCCTTCGTGTTTGGTCATGCTCGTTCCTTCATGATCCGGTTTCGATTGTCATCATCTGGGTCACTCGTAATAATGTCATGATTGAGGCACCTTCGGGCGCCTGATTGATGTATTGAAGACTCTAAATGTGACAACGCTTAGCTCAATAAGCAGAACTCTTTTGAAGTCGAGTTCTCTTTTCTGATTATTCTCGCTGTACCAACCGCTCCTTCGTTTGGCTCGCAAGCCCGCTTGGCACGCTGCCGTTACCCAAACCGCAAGGCCGCAGATGCTATCATGCCCCCGTATTGCATGAAGACGCTCTAAAGCCGTTTGGGCGCAGTCAAAAGCGCCGGCGGATGTCATCGCGAGAGCCAGAGGGTTGGTGGTGCACGATGATGAGAATGAAAAAGCTCAATAGGCGCTTCGTCGGCACGGCGCTCGTATCCATGCTGCTCAGCCTGCTCCTCGCGTTGACTCCGGTGTTCGCTGTTGCCGAGCCCGCGAATGGGGGAGGCGTTTCTGCCGATGCAGTGGAGATCACGCCGTCAAAAGATGACGCGCCGGAAGCTCCCGAGGACACCTCCGATGACGCGGAACCGGCCACGTCGCAGCCCGAGCCGCCCGTCTCTACCGAAGCGGCAATCGCACCAGCGGAATCCGAATCGTCTGCCTCTGCCAATGCGGCTGCAATCGAACCTGCATCGACAAGTCTGGTGACTGTCCCCGCAACGCAAACGCCGACAAGCACGACATCTCTTAGCGCGACGGTTTCTTACGATTCAAACTTCGTCAAAGGCTCTACTACGAGGTTGACTTTTAACGTTTCAGGTAATACGAAACCCCTGAAATACAGGCTCTACAGTTTCGAGATAAATACGGGGGAGTCTTCAAATTCCTGGTCTTCGATCATCGATATATCGAAAGCTTCGGCGAGTAGCTTTAGCGAGCGGAATTATTTCGAAATACCGCTTTATCTAGCAGGCACATATAGGCTTATGTTTAATGCGCAAGAAAACGACGGGGGAAACCATACCCGCTTTGCGATGACCTTCACTATTCCGGAATCCGCCGATTTCAAGTCGATGGACGCCATCATCAATGAAGTTATCGCGCAGTGCAATAGCGAGTGCATGGAACAGGGCGACACAAGTGATTATGCGAAGGCTCTGTGGCTTAACGACTGGGTTGTCGACAACACGCAATATGACAATACGTACACGTACATAAGTGCCGAGGGCGTTTTTGGCCGTGGGCTTGGAGACTGCGAAGCCTATCACGATGCCTATGTACGCCTCTTGAACAGAGCTGGTATCGAAACGAGGCGCGTCGACAGCTATGGAGATGCGCATGTATGGACCGGTGTGAAGCTCGGCGGAAAATGGTACAACGTCGACACGACATGGAACGATCCGGGCTATACATTCCCTAACATTGATTTGAAGCGTCTCTACTTTGCATTGCCTTCGGGTATCACGGGGCTGGTTCATCAGCGATGGGATGGCAATTATTTAGTCGGGTATCCCGATCGTGCGTCGTTTGATGCCTCGTCCTACGAAGACAACTACTTTATTAGATCCGGCGAGATATCAAATTACACTGCCCCTTATCTTGAAGCCAGCGGAACATACAGTGTGCAAACGCATCTCGACGCTCGCGAGTCGAGCTTTACCATTCCCGTAGTCAACAACGGGTGGCCGGCTGGTTACAAGAACGTCATCTATAACCTTGTCGCTTATCAACTTGGCCAGGAGAGTTGGGGAGGTGGCGTTGGGGTTGTCGTTGCATATGCTGACGATAACTTGTCTTTTCGGGTGACATACGATGGATCCGATCTTCCAATCTCCATTACCGGCGCACTGATATCAAACATAGGAGATGTTGACTATTCCGGCAAAGAGCAAACGCCAACACCGACGGTTATGGTCAATGGTACGGAGCTCGTCAAGGACAAGGACTATAAGATCTCCTATGGAAACAATGTCAATGCCGGATCCAATGCCTCGATTACCATTGAAGGGATAGGCGACTATTTTGCCTCGACGACGAGGTATTTCACCATCAACAGGCTGTACATACACAACGCGAGCATCGCCTCGATTGCGAATCAACAATATACGGGAAGCGCTCTCGAGCCCAAGCTCCAGGTGAGCTATGGTGGCCGGCAGCTTGTTGAGAATGTCGATTACACGGTGAGATACTCCAATAACGTTGAGGTCGGCACGGCGACGGCTACCATAACCGGCAAGGGGAACTATTCGAGCACGAAGAGCACGACTTTTACGATCAAAAAGAAGCCGGACGGCTCTTCGGGGAATACGGGTTCCGGCGGTTCGACCGAGCCAACCAAGACATCGATCAGCAACGCGACGGTGAGTGGCATCGCCAACCAGACCTACACCGGCAAGGCGCTCACGCCGAAGCCGACGGTGAAGGTTGGCATGGTCACGCTGAGGGAGGGTACCGACTACAACCTCTCGTATTCGAACAACACCAACGCTGGCACGGCAAGCGTCACCGTTACCGGCAAGGGCAACTACACGGGGACCATCACGAAGACGTTCACCATAGCCAAACGCTCGATTTCCGGAGCGACGGTAAGTGTCGCTACTCAGACGTATACCGGCAAGGTGCTCACGCCGAAGCCGACGGTCAAGGTGGGCGCTACCACGCTCAAGGGGGGCACCGACTACACACTCTCCTACACGAGTAACGTCAATGTCGGGACGGCCACGGTCACCATAACGGGCAAGGGCAATTACACGGGCGAACGGAAGGCGACCTTCAAGATCGAGGCTCAGCCGGCCGCAAAGGTACCGGTGGTGACGGGCTCGTGGGTGTACGCCGGGCGCTGGTGGTTTGCCTACGACGCGGCCACCCAGAGGGCGCAGGGCAAGCGCTACCCGGCAGGCGAGTGGGTGACCGTCGGCGGCAGGCGCTACCACTTCGACGGCGCCGGCTGGATGCACTCCGGGTGGCTGTCGCTTTCCGGCAGGTGGTACTGGCTCTCCCCGGACGGCGCCATGAGGACGGGCTGGCACCTCGTGGGCGGCGCCTGGTACTACATGGGCCCCGACGGCGCCATGTGGACCGGCAAGAGGACCGTCGGCGGGCAGACCTACTACCTCGACCCCTCCGGTGCCATGAGGACCGGCTGGAGCCTGGAGGGCTCGACCTGGTACTTCTACGACGGCTCGGGCGCGATGGCCCATGGCTGGAGAAACGTGGGCGGCACGTGGTACTTCCTCGACAAATCCACCGGCGCGATGCGCCAGTACTGGCTCGAGCCCGGCGACGGGCAGCGCTACTTCCTCCTGTCCTCCGGCGCCATGGTGACCGGCTGGGCGAGGATAGACGGCACCTGGTACTTCTTCGGGCCCTCCGGCGCCATGCAGAAGAGCAGGTGGGTCGGCAACTACTACGTGGGATCCGACGGCAAGATGGCGACGAGCACGTGGGTCGGCCGCTACCACGTCAACGCAAGCGGCCTGTGGGACGCGACGCGGTAGGAGAGTACCCGGATGCTCGCTTTATGCAAATTGTGTGAACGGTTCCGATTGCCTGTAGCATAGCCGTGACGATATGCGCCGGTCGCGTTTTGCCTGTAGCATCGGTCTGACAGGCTCTTCTAGCGGACTTTTATAATCAGCGCTATTCGCACTTGCTCGAAAGAAGGCTGGTTCGATGAACAAACGTAGCTTATATGGCCGAATGCTTCTCTCGTTCGCCCTCGTTCTCTCGCTCTCGCCCCTGGCATTGCTCTCGACTTCCGTGGGCAGTATCGGAATCGCAGATGCGGCGGCTTTTGCCGATAACGGCGAAGTGAAGGTCGTTGCCGATGGCACCCACGATGGTGGTGTCGTCGACGGGCCCCATCGTGTCGGTTCCTTCGAGCTTGGAACGTCCGAGGCGATCGAAGAGGCCCCGCTTGGTTTCGTCTATTTTGACGAGGCCACGCCCGCTGCGGGCACCGAACAGAAAATCGCCATAGCGGTCGACGACCAAGGCGCCACCGTCCGCTCTGCTGCGTTGCTGTACGAGACCCCGTCGGGAGAGGTGCGGGCTGTCGAATCGCAGACATGCGCGGGGGCATCCACGCTCTTCTCGCTGCAAGTCGACGATCCGGGTGACTATTGCCTTCTCGAGATGCAGGCGCAAGTCGAGACAAGCGGCGGCCAGGAGAAGCTTACGAAAATCGACTTGGCCGAGAACGGTGAGGATTGCAGCTTCGAGGTCAAGCAGGACGAGGGGTCTGCTTTGTCGGCCATGGCCGAAGATGAGGCGGTCGCTGCCAATGAATCTGAAGAAATAGAAACGACAATCTACGCGCTTGGCGTTGAAGGCGATGTCGAGGCGGCGGATGATATCGATGACGCGCTTATCGTGGCTCAGGAAGCCTCCGCGTTTGCGATGGCACGCGCGGCCGGACTCGTGATTGCGCTCGATCCGGGCCATGGCGGGAATGATTCGGGGGCTGTCGGCTCTGGTCTCAAGGAATCTGACGTCAATTGGAAAATCGCCCAAGCTTGCAAGGCAGAGCTCGAGAATTATGCGGGCGTGACGGTCGTTCTCACGCGAACGCAGAACGAGTGTCCCACCTTATACGAGCGTGTTGAACGTGCGGTAAATCAAGGCGCCAAGGTGTTCGTGAGCCTGCACATAAACTCAACTGAGCGCTCCAGCGCTGATGGAGCTGAAGTCTATTACCCCAATGGCAGCAGCTATAACAAGGCGGCGCATGAGACCGGAAAGCAGCTGAGTCAAAACATCCTCGATGAACTCACGGCTCTGGGCCTGCAAGACCGCGGCATCAAAGTCAGGAATTCCGAGAATAACAGCAAGTATCCCGACGGAAGTTTGAGGGATTATTATGGCGTGATTGCGGATGCCCGCGAGATGGGCATCCCCGGCATCATCGTCGAGCATGCGTTCATCACCAATCCGGAAGACAACGCCAAGTTGAAGGATGACAACTTTCTCAAGAAACTTGGTATGGCAGATGCGCAGGGCATTGCCAAGACGTATGGTTTGAACAAGGGCGGATGGGAACACCAGTCCGATGGGACGTGGAAGTTCAAGAAGGTGGACGGCAGCTATTCCAAGGGATGGGAGTATATTAACGGCAGCTGGTACTATCTTGATCCGTCGACTGCTGTCATGAAGACCGGTTGGCAGACAATCGGGAATGCCAAGTACTACCTGAACCCTTCGGGCGCCATGCAGGAAACAGGTTGGCTCAAGCAGGGCAATGACTGGTACTGGATCACGGCTTCAGGTGCGGCGGCCACTGACTGGACCCTCGTGAACGGCGTTTGGTATTACATGGATCTTGCGAGCTGCAAGATGCAGACCACAGGATGGTTCAAGCATAAAGACGACTGGTATTGGATCACCGGGTCGGGTGCCGCGGCTACGGGTTGGGTTTTGATCAACGGCTCGTGGTACTACATGGACCCGACGAGCTGCAAGATGCAGACGGGGTGGACCACGGTGGGCAGCGACAGGTACTACCTGCATCCCTCGGGCGCCATGCAGGGCGGCGGCTGGTTCAAGGACGGCAACGACTGGTACTGGATCACGCCCTCCGGTGCGGCCGCCAAGGGCTGGGCGGTCGCCTACGGCTCGTGGTACTACATGGACCCGACGAGCTGCAAGATGCAGACGGGGTGGAAGAAACTCGGCAGCACGTGGTATTACCTCCATGACAGCGGAGTCATGGCAACGGGATGGCTCAAGCTTGGTGATACGTGGTATTACCTCCACGGGAGCGGGGCCATGGCGACGGGGTGGCTTACCCTTGGAGAAGCCAAGTACTATCTCGATTCATCCGGCGCGATGGTTACCGGTGAGAGAACCATAGACGGCGAGCAGTGCTTCTTCGAAAGCTCCGGTGCGTTTGTCGGTAATGGCACGCCGATAATGGGTGCGTCGAAGACGACCGTGGCTGCCATGACGCAGGCATATGAAAGAAGCGGGTTCGCATATCCTTCAACAGCGCTTGGAGCCGGCGGAGCGCCAAATGCCGCAACGTTTTGCCAAATGATCTACGAGGAGTCGAATGCCGAAGGCGTTCGCGCGGAGGTGATTTTCGCCCAAATCATGAACGAAACCGGTTGGTTGCAATTCGGTGGCGACGTGAGCATCAATCAGTTCAACTTTGGCGGAATCGGTGCCACGGGCAATGGCGTGCCGGGCAATTCGTTCAAGGATGTGCGCACGGGTATCCGGGCTCAAGTGCAGCATCTCAAGGCATATGCTTCGACGGAGCCGCTCAAGAACACCTGCGTTGACCCACGATTCAATTACGTTTCGAGAGGTTGCGCCAAGTTCGTGGAATGGCTCGGCATAGGGGATAACCCCACGGGTCAAGGCTGGTGTGCCGGCTCGGGGTATGGAGCCAAGCTCAAGGACATCATGAAGAGAAACCTTGGCATCTAGATAGGCGAAATGTGCTCTTCGCATGATTTGGCATCCGATAAGAGCACGTGGCTCTTGGGCTGATTGTATAATTCCGAATCGCTCTATCTTTGTAGTAGCTATGACTAGGAGGCGTTCATGTCATATAACAAACGAACAAGTATCCGGGCTACGAGGGGTGAAGAGATGACGTTCGACGAGCTGCACGGCTCGAAGTTGAAGGCGCTGATCAATATGGCGATTGCGCTTGTCATCAGCTTCTCGCTCGTGATTGCTTTCACGCCGCTTGCATCCGTGAGCTCTGCGTTCGCAGACCCGACGGAAGATCCGGAGACTCCGGGTATCACCGATGAGAACGGCGATGGTATCGATGACAAGTATCAGATCGTCGTCACGTATAAAGTCGTGAACGGTTCCTGGGACGATGGCACGACCGCTAACGTGACGGAAACGGTGACCTTGCTCGGGGCCGATGACCAACCTGCTGAGGATGGCACGGCGACGCTTGCCGACACTCCTGCTGTGGGCAATGAGCCGAATGCAAACTACAAGGCGGGAAAATGGGATACGGAAAGCGGTTCGCTGCCGACCACCATTTCCGCTTCGGACGCGACTGATGGCGTGGTTACCTATATCTACACCTACGTCGAAAAGGCCAAGTACACCGTCACGTTCGATACTGACGGCGGGAGTGCTGTCGCAAGCCAGGAGGTATATGAGGGCGGCAACGCAACAGAGCCCTCTCCCGCTCCTACCAAAGCTGGCAACACCTTCGACGGCTGGCAGTTGAATGGTGCCACTTACAGCTTCGATACTCCTGTCGATAGCAACATCACGCTTACGGCCAAGTGGATCCCGGTTTCGACTCCCGATCCGGAAGAGCACGTGATCACGATAACCTACAAGGTCGAATACGGTTCCTGGAATGACGGAAGCGCCCAGCCCAAGACTCAGTCCCTGACCTTGACCGGGGATGCGTCCGGCGCACTCGAGCCTCCCGCTGTCGGCAATGCCCCGACGACGAACTGCAAGGCTGGAAAGTGGAAAACGGAAAGCGGCGAGCTTCCCGCGACCATCACGTATGCCGATACGACCGATGGCGAGATAACCTACACCTATGCCTATGCGCAGAAGGAGCAGTTCACCATCACGTTCGATAGCGATGGCGGGAGTGCGGTTCAATCGCAGCAAGTCTACGAGGGCGATTTCGCTACCAAGCCGGCAAATCCCACCAAGGCGGGCATGAGCTTTGCCTATTGGGTCACGGCTGATGGAGCGGCTTACAAGTTTGATACGACCCCCGTGATCGGCAACCTTACGCTCAAGGCCATCTGGATGCCCGCTGCGGGTCAATGGAAGAGCAATTCCACGGGTAAATGGTATGAGTACAGTGACGGTAGCTACATCAAGAACGACTGGTTGAATGATGGTGGCAAGTGGTATCACTTTAACAGCTACGGCTATATGCAGACCGGTTGGCAAGAGACCACGGCTCCTGAATCAGAGCAGGTGAACTGGTACTACTTCGATGCATCGGGCGCCATGGCAACCGGATGGAGGCTTCTTAACGGCACGTGGTATTACCTGGACACCACGACGGGCGGCATGTACGAGAACGGTCAGTATCCGATTGCCGGCAAGAAGTACTACTTCAACTCAAATGGTGCCATGCAAACGGGTTGGGTGAATAGCGGCACGAAAGAGGCCCCCATTTGGTATTACTATGATGCATCTGGTGCCATGGCAACGGGCTGGGCGTACATCGGTTCAACCTGGTATTATCTCGATCCGGCGTCGGGAATCATGGTAATTGGCGCCCAGAACATTAACGGCAAGGAGTACTTTTTTGCCAATGACGGAGCCATGGTGACGGGCTGGAACAAGGTCGTTAGCAATGATGTCGCCAATTGGTATTACTACGATGCTTCCGGCGCAATGGTCACTGGCAAGTGGATTATCGTCGGCGGAACATGGTATTACATGGGAGCCGATGGCGTTATGGAGATCGGCCAGTTCAGCGACGGCAAGGCGAACTACTACGCCAACGCCTCCGGTGCCATGCAGACGGGCTGGGTGAACACCGGCACGACGGCTGCCCCCATCTGGTATTACTACGGTCCGTCGGGAGCTATGGTGACCAACGCATGGGCTGGAGACTACTGGCTTGGTGACGATGGCAAGATGGTCACCGATAGCTGGGTCGATAACGACAAGTACTACGTTGGTCCTGATGGCAAGTGGGACAGCAGCAAGAAGCCGGCTGCGGACTCCGGTTCCGAAACCGAGTAAAGAACGCATAAAGTAGGTTCCGTGCTCTGCGTCATTGATTCGCTGCTCCTTGCGAGCTCGGGTCATGACGCAGAGCTCCTACTTTCAAGATAGGAAGAACATTGGGCGTTACCGAAGAATCTCACCGTATTGGCTGGGGGCTAGCTGCTCTTGCCCTGATCTTCCTGTGCGCTGCTTTCGTGCCACATCAGGCGCTTGCAGATGGAAATCGCTCTTTGCTGTCTGGTGAGGTGCGCATACATGTTCTCCCGTTTAGCTATAACGATGCGATCATCATCGAGTGCGATGGCCATTTTGGCGTAGTTGACTCGGGGGAGGATGATGACTATCCCGACGGGTCAGACCCTCGCTATCCTCCACGTGATGGCACAATTGTCGGTGGCGGTCACGAAGACGAGGTCATTGCCTATATGAGAAAGATCGGCGTGACCCAAGACAATCTCGATTTCTACATCGGCACTCATTCTCATAGCGACCACATCGGCTCGGCACCGGACATTATCGAGGCATTCCATCCCAAGGCGATTTATCTGTCCGTCTATGACGATAGCCTGATTACGGATGAGGCACGATTATGGGATAACCAGTTCGTATACGACAAGTTCCTCGATGCGGCAAAATGGGCGCAGGACGCGTATGGTGCCCGTTTCATCCAGCATCTCGATTCGTCTTATGCGGGTGCCGATGATTCGGATAAGGGCAGCCCGGTTTTCATGCTCGGCGATGCCAAGATCGAGATATTGAACTACGACGAGACATACCTGCATACGAAGGTTCCCGATGCGAATTACTTCTCCTATGGCGTGAAGATCACGGCGGCAAATGGACGAACGGCCTTCTTGGCCGGCGATATCAATAACTATACAGATGGCGATGGCAACGGCGTGGGCGATGAGGATCGCCTCAAGGACGTTGTCGGTCCCGTCGATTTGCTCAAATTGGGCCATCATGGCGCTGCCGGATCGAACTCTTCGGATTATTTGCGCGCCATCCTCAAGCAGACAAATGGTGACGACAGGTGCGTCGTGGTCCAGACGGGGGATTTCGCGGCTCTTGCACGGCGAGTCATTGACATTCTAGACGAGAAAGGCGCTCGGTATTTCAGCGCTCCCGAGATGCCCGGAAAGGGCGAAGATGCGTTTGTCGCCGATCTTACGGCTGATGGTGTGTGGACCAATGCAGAAGATGCGGATCCTGTTGTGCGAGAGTTCATTGTCGCTCCGTATGCGACCCTTTACTTGAATGGCGTTCCTTACAAGGGAACGGGCTGGCATACAGCCAAGAGCGGAAAGCAGTATTTCTTCGGCGAACCCGGTGTTGATGAAGGGTCTTGCGATGCCGTCACAAATCGTTGGACGACTCTTGATGGCGTGAAGGTCTACATCGAGGAGAATGCGGAAATAATCAAGTATCCCCATAATGATGATGTGGAGCCCGATATACCGAGCGTTGATAGCAATAAACGCGGGTGGCATAAGGTCGGATCGGATTGGGTGTATTACGATTCCCGGGGAGTCTTGACGACTGGCTGGCTCAATGTTGGCCAGACCTGGTACTACCTGCGCGATTCGGGCATCATGGCGACCGGCTGGGTGTCCGTCAGTGGCTCAGATTATTACTTTGACGGTTCGGGCGCCATGCAAACGGGCTGGCTCAAGCAAAACGGCCACTGGTTTTATCTCGATCCGTCCGGCGCCATGTTCACCGGCTGGCTTGCCGACCGTGGCTCTTGGTATTACCTGCACGAATCCGGCATCATGGCTACGGGGTGGGAGCAGGTTCAGGATGTCTGGTATCTCATGAGCGATTCCGGTGCCATGCTCACTGGCTGGCAATATCTGTATGGCACGTGGTATTTCTTCCAGAATTCCGGTGCCATGCTCACAGGCTGGTTATACGATAACGGCGCTTGGTATTACCTGGAAGACTCTGGGGCTATGGCTACCGGCTGGGAGACGGTAAATGAGATTCGCTATTACATGAACGGCTCCGGTGTCATGCAGACGGGCTGGGTACTCTCCGGAGGTAAATGGTATTACCTGGACGCATCCGGTGCCATGGCAAGGGGATGGCGTGTGGCCAATGGCGCTTGGTATTACCTGAGCAAATCCGATGGCATCATGCAAACTGGCGTGCAAGAAGTCGATGGAAAGACATACTGCCTGAGTTCATCGGGCGCTATGCTCACCGGTTGGCAGAAACTCAAGGGAACGTGGTATTACTTCAACGCTTCCGGAGCTATGGAAAAGAGCAAGTGGGTTGGCAATTACTACGTCGGCGCGGATGGCGCCATGGAGTCCAACGTCTGGGTTGGCATATATCACGTTGACGCCACCGGGCTTTGGGATGCGACAGATCCATCTAGAGGAGTGGTATCCTCTTCGTAGAAAAACTGTCAGATAAATAGTTTGTCGAGCGAGAATGGCAAGGTAGATGATGATCGAAAGCGGCTTCAAATCAGATCGGGGCATGTTCGTGCGGGTATCTCGCGTTCTTGTTTTTCTGGTGGCCGTTTTCGTCTGTACGAGCATTGTCATTTGTCCTGCCCATGCCGAAGATTCAAGTACTCCCTCTCGTTTCAACGAAGCCGATGAATCGAGTGGCCAGGATCTCGGCACGCAAGGTGCGCAGCCCACGAACGGGCAGCCCGGGAGAGAGCTGGCTGGCGAGAGGTCTTCCTCGCGTGATGTCACGCTCTCGAATGCGGCCACGCCCGTCGGCACGGATTCTTCGGCAAGCAAAAACGAGTCCTCCGCCAAGCCGGAAGCAGATGATTCCAAGGCAGACGCTTCCGCTCAGCAAAAGCCCGTCAAGAAGCCGATCAAAGCCGGATGGATGCAAGATTCCGATGGCACTTGGTATTATTTCGCAAACCCGAAGGCCAAGCCCTCGACAGGTTGGATTGCCTCTGGTGGTGCCTGGTATTGGCTGCAACCGGACGCAAACGGCGCGATGGCCACGTCCAAGTGGATTACCGACAAGGACAAGGAATACTACTTGACTTCCTCGGGTGTCATGGCGACCGGCTGGGTCAAACATGACGGCAAGTGGTACTACGCGAACGGCTCGGGGGCAAAGGTCAAGAATGCTTGGATTGCTCCTGGTGGACGATGGTATTGGCTTGAAGCCGACGGGTCGATGGCCGAGGCAAAATGGGTGAGCGTCAAGGGTGCCGATTACTATCTTGCTGGTTCCGGCGTCATGGCCACCGGTTGGGTCAAGTACGATGGCAAATGGTATTACACGAACGGCTCGGGCGCCAAGGTCAAGGGCGGCTGGATAGCTCCCGGTGGCGCCTGGTATTGGCTACAGCCGGATGCAAACGGCGCCATGGCCGAGGCTAAGTGGGTCACCGACAAGGGCAAGAAGTACTATCTGACCTCTTCGGGTGCCATGGCAACTGGTTGGTACAAGGCGAGTGCCAAAGATGCTGCTGGCAAAGATGCCATAAATTGGTATTACGCAGATGGATCCGGAGCGCAGGTCAAGAATGGCTGGGTTTGTCCACACGGGACGTGGTACTGGCTACAAGGTGACCTCGAGGGCGATCTGCTGGGGTCGATGGCGACGGATAGATGGATCTCGCCGGATGGCAAGAGATACTACCTTACCGAATCAGGTGCCATGGCACTCGGCTGGTTCAAGGTCAAGGGCGACAAGTCGACTTGGTATTACGCGCAGGGATCTGGCGCTCAGGTGCAGAGTGGCTGGCAGTACGTAAATGGCCGCTGGTATTGGTTCGACAAAGACAAAAAAGGCGCCATGACCAATGAATCTCTGAAAACGATCGATGGCAAGCAGTACTCGTTCACTCAAAACGGCGATATGCGCTCTCATTGCCAGGTAACGCTCGAGACGAAGGAGGACGGCACCAAGATCGCAGGATATGCTGCGGATTCCGGTGCGATCTCGCGTATCGGCAAATTCGACAAAGATGGCAAACTCATCCTGACCGATGATGGTGGAAAGATAATATCCGGATGGCATAAAACCGCGGGGCTCTGGTTCTACGGAGCATCTAAAACGGGCATTGCTTATACCGGATGGCTGGAACTCGGCGGGGTATGGTATTACCTGGACAGCAGCGGTGCCATGGTTGCCAGCAATCGAAATATCGATGGCAAGTACGAACAATTCGATGGGAGCGGAAGGTGGCTCGGCACAAATACGCTCGCATCAAGGGCGCAAGGCTATTCAAGCGGAACCAATAGGCTCATTCTCGTCGATCGCGGTGCCCATCAAGTTGGCGTTTTTACCGGCAGTCAAGGAAACTGGAGTCCTACGTATCTGTGGTCATGCGTCACGGGCGCACCGGGCACGCCCACCATCACGGGAACCTTCCGAACGACAGGAGGCAAGGTCGGAACTCTCACCACCGACAGCCGTGCACACTACTGCACGCAAATTGCGGGCGGATACTTCTTCCATACCATCTTGGCATCGGATAGCGAGCTCGGGCACAGCCTTTCGCATGGGTGCATACGGCTTGCATATCCCAATGCCCAATGGATATACAACAACATTACTGCTGGAACGACGGTGGCCATATTTAACTAGGCACCTTCGTGCTTGCACGTCAACCAAGTTACAGATGGGAAGCGGATAATCGAGACGGGTCTATTCAGGCTCGATTATCGATTTCCATTCTCCAAAATGCTGGGAGAGCAGGCGGTTGGCGGTTACGTCGGTGCGACATTGATTCGATATGCGCTGCGCGAGCTGATGGTCTGACGCTAGCGACACGAGCGCTTCGGCCCATGCGTCCTTCGAGTTCCCCGGAATCAGGATGCCGTTCTCGTGACTATTGACTACGCGTGCATAGGGTTCTATTTCCGTGAAAATCGCAGGCAGGCCCATGGCGGAGTATTCCAAGTACTTCAAGGCGCTCTTCGACCAGTTGAGCTTGTTGTCTAGGTCAAGGGGCGCGATGGCGAAGTCAAATGGCCTCATGCTCTGGAGCCAGGGTATGTAAGATGTGTAGAATCGCATCGAGTCGGGTACCCTCACGATGTTCATGCCGGGAAGCTCCGTTGTCGTTCCTCCGACAACCACAACCTCGAGATCCTTTTTCAGCTGCCTTTTGACAATTTCCTGAGCAATCCGAATCGCTTCTACAACTGTTTTCAGGTCAGCGTCGTGCGTTTCCGTTCCGGAGTACAACACGCGTATCTTGGATGGGTCTTTGGGTTGCTTTTGCCTCGGTTTGGACTGCCAGATGCGATCGTCAAGGTAGTTGGGCACTATTATCGGGAGCTTTCCCCCATAGCCAGCGCTGACGAGTCCCTGTTTCACTCCTGCGGTCGATACGGTAACCGTGTCGGAAAGTCCGATGAGCGATCCGAGCACGTCAAGGCGCCTTGCGTATTGATCGTATTCCGGATGCGCTTCGGTTATGCTGAAGAGGTCGTCATCGATGTCTATCCAAATGCGGGTAGATGGATACTTGTCTTTGAGAAGCCGCAGGGCGCCGAGCGCCTCTGTACTGATTTTTTCTCGAGATACGACGATGGTTAGCGGAAACCGATCAAGAACGCGCTCGGAGATATTGAAGGATTGGACCTCCTCGTCATATGCCAATCGGGTAATGCAGAACGTAAGTGTCCTCGACAGGGCGTCATTTAGCAGGACGGGCCCCATTATTCGTATGTAATCCGTCGCACAGTCGGGTTCCGAGAGATAGAGCAGAAGATGCGCCTTCCATGGCTGGTGGCCGGATGCTATTGCTTCGCGGAAAACCCCTTTGATGCCCAGGGAGTCCACGGTTTTTCGCACGAGCGCGTTTTGGCATTTTCTTGCGTTCATCATGAGTTAGGAACTCCGCTTTTGTTCGCGTGTCGGATGAGCTCATCGACGATCTCTTCGATGTCCAAGTCAAGAGGCATAACTTTACCGAGGTCATACGCCCTTATTCTTTCCGCCGGAGCTCCAATGTCGAACGAGGCGACGGGAAGTCCCATCGAAATTGCCTCCGAACATGTAAACGAAAACGTCTCCGGCCAGATACTCGGAAAGAAGATGACATCTATCTCTTCTGACTGGACAAGGTTCGAAAGCTCGTCGCGCTGATACTCGCCGATGACTTTGATTCCGTCTGGTTTCTGGCCATCTTCGAAATCTCCGAATAGCACGACGGAGATTCCAGCGGCTCTAGAGTGCTCGGCAATGGATTTGACTATGCTGGCTCCCTTGTGCTCGCACATTCTTCCTATGATGCCGATCCTGATTTCATCATGGTCGTATCCGTTTGTCTTGACCTTGGGGAGTGGGCGTACGGCATGAGGCGATACGATTACTCGCGCTATTTGGGGAAACGCCCGAGTGAGTAGCTCTTCGGATGATACGGAGAAACATACAACATCTGCCTCTTCGCCAAAAAGGGCCTTCCATTTGCTTCGGTAGTCGAGAATCGTCGCTCCGTATTCCCGATCGAACCCCTTTTTCTTGTAGCACTCCTGACATTTCATGAGGTTGGAGGGAATGCCGCAGAAACGTCCTTCGCAATCCAGTAGATTGATGCTTGGACAAATTGGAAAATAGTCATGAATCAGGATTTTGCAAAGAGGCTTCCTGACGCGTATGAAGTCTCTGATTGTCTCCATGTTGCCCTGGATCTGTCCAAACGTGACGAGTTCGTTTATCCACACCTCATCGACATCGTCGAAGAGGGAAAGAAGACTTGCGAGTGAGGTGGAAAGGCATTGAAAAGACAGTTCGCCGTATTCGACGGTCAGGTGATACATATACTCGACGGGCTCGAAGGCCAGCGTGGCAATCGCGCGCCCCTGTTCCAATATTTTCGGCTTTTCCTTTTCGAGATAATCGTTTGCGCCGCCACCAAGCAGATGATTGAAAACCAGAAGGAGGGGGGGTAGTTGAGAGCACCTGAGTGCAGATTGAACATAGGATCTGAACTGCGATAACGGATCAGCTTGGCAGAAGCACGCCACCTCCTCTAAGTAGGTCGGATGCTTCTCGAGCAGCTTCTTCTCATGTGCCTCGCAGAGAGCCCGTTTTTCATCGCTCTCGAAGCTCCCGCCATGCTTGTGATAGACAAAGAGGTTTTCCACGAGGACGTTTTTGAATCCTGCCTTGATGGCACGCTGGCACCAGTCGTTTTCTTCACCATAGCCTTTGCCAAAGGTTTCCTCGTCCAGTGCTCCGATTTTGGCGAGGGCGCTCCTGCTCATCGCCATGCAGAACCCAACGCCAGTGGGGACTTCCGTATAGAGTGGAATCATTTTGCCGAATTGCTCGTCAATTGCCTTGAGCGAAAGGCCGTCGAATAGGCGGTTATTCTCGAGGAAATTCGGAAAGCTGCAGATCGTGCCGCTGTTTGTCATGGGGGTGGCCGATGCGACCGTTTCGTCGATTCGTATCGGTCTGATGAGCCGCTCCAACCATCTATCGGGAAGTTCGGTATCCGTGTTCAATATGACTACGTCATTGGAAGACATGGATAGTCCGCGGTTGACGGACCGGACAAAACCGAGATTGCGGTCGTTCTCAATCAGAATGACGTTATCCGCATTGTCTGCGACTGACTGCAGGTAATCGTCTACGCGTGAATCGGGGCTTGCGTCGTTGATGATGATCAGGCGATAGGGCAGACTGGTTTGTTTCACTGATTCGAATAGGGGAGACAGCAATTCGAGGCCGTTGTAAATCGGGATGATAATGTCAACGATGTCCTCGGTGGTAGAGGGATTGTTTTGGAGATAGGGGCGTAACGAGCCAAGCTGCATATACCCCAAGTCGATCTCGCCGAATTGATTCGACTCCCATGGGTCGAAAACCCTAGGATGAATCGCCTTGCTGGTATTTTTCCTTATGGTGCCCAGATTTAGGAAGTAGTCTCCCTTTGGCGTTTCGAAACGCAGCCGCGCGGATAAATCGACGTTTGATTCGTATTGCAAGAAGGCATATATTCCGGCGTCGCCGAGATCCTTGTTTCCGAAATAGGACTCTGCGGCCGGTGACCGCCTCGTGTTTATCGTCTTCGTGAAGATTGCCTTGTCGTCTTGAAGCACTTCCAGGATTGGTCGATTGGTGAGGAGACGGAAGCTGTAGACCCAACCCTCCAGCCGAATCATCCCATTTCCCGCTTGAAATACGTTGATAACCGCTATTCCAATGGTGCGAAAGTCTTGGAACCCGCCGTCTCGAAGACCCTTGGCAATCCATCTAAGTCTTCGAAGGGCAACCAATGTCGACATAGCTTCTCCTTAGCGAAAAGCGCGTTTGCTACGTGGTTGGTACAGATGTCATTTAGATACGCATGATTATATACGGAGACGCTTCTGTAAAGGGACGTTCTGGCTATATGCGTGCCGCGTCTGGGATATAGAGGCCCATTTGGCTGTTGCGTTTGTCTTCAACGCGTCAACTGAAGTAGATTGCTGCAGGCAAGATATACTCTAGGTATCATGTGTGACTGATGATTTGATATGGATTGCAAGAAGATTGGTCTGTGCACGCTTTGATGAAGGAAGGGTTGATGGCTGTTGAGGGTTCTTGGCCTGAAAGAAACTCAAGAGCGCTTGCTGCTCATGTTGGAGAGCTTCGATAGCTACTGCACGCTTCATGATTTGCGGTATTTCCTCGATAGCGGCACATTGCTCGGCGCCATCAGGCATCAAGGATTCATCCCCTGGGATGATGACGTGGATTTGGCGATGATGCGCGAGGATTTCATGCGCCTGATAGAACTTGCGAAGGCTCATCCATATCTCGATGAAGATAAGAAGTACAAGGTGCTCGCACCTCTCTCCGAAGAGAACATATACCCCTTCGTGAAGGTTGTTGACGTGCACACCGTTGTGTATGAGGCGAACTTTATGCACGACCATCCCCTCGGTTTATGGTTGGACGTGTTCTGCTTTGACTATCTGTTTGAAGATGATAACCAGCAAAACAAGCTTCTAAAGGAACGGGAAAAACAGCGGATTCGCTTCTTTTTACTCACCGCCGGCAACGCGGTTGACCCGCGGGTAAAGAGAATCATGCCGTTTATCAAGGTCGCCAGGGCGTTCCTAAGGCTTGCTGGCAAAACGCCTGAAGACGCCTTGCGCCGGATATGGGAACTTTCCTTTCGGGGCCCCGAAAGAAGTACGCGAGTCGGAAATATCGCCTGGTGCACGGGGGAGTCCGACCGTTATGAGGCTGAGTGGTACCAGCAGCTTGTGCGGGTTCCCTTCGAGAGCCTTGAACTGCCTATACCCCAAGATTATGTTCATGTGCTACAAGCGCAATATGGGGACTACATGAAACTCCCCCCCGAGGATCAGAGACGGTCCCATAGTTCAAAGACGTACGAGATCGATTGAAGGATGGGCCGTGCACAGCTTCTGAACCCATACGTTGTGTCCAAGACGATTGCGATGAGCCGGAGAAAATGACCATCAGTTTTGCAAAAAGGCAGACAACTCCTTCGAGGACAGCTCCCCTGTCAATCAAGGCGAACATGCTGTGGAATTCAGCTGGCTCATTTACGTACATGCTTGCCCAATGGCTTACCACCGTGCTCGTTGTTCGGATGTCAGTCGGCTTTGACGTAGCGGGCATATACACCTACGTCATGTCCATCTACACGATCTTCTCATCCGTGGCCGAATATCGTATGTATGCCTATCAGGTAAGCGATATCCATGACGAATATAAGGTGGGCGAATATTTCGTATTCAAATGTCTGACAAGCTGTATCTCAATCGTCGCGACTATGGCATACGCGTTCGTGACTTCGGAACCATCGCTCTGGTTGCCGATATTCCTCTACCTTATCTACAAAGACCTTGGGCTCATCCTCGATGCGTTTCACGCCGAAGAACAAAAGAAGGAGCGCATGGATTACATAGGCATTTCGGTTGGCCTGCAGGGCATCGGATCGCTTATGAGCTTCTGGATCGTGTTCGGGATTACTCAAAACCTAAACTGGACGATTTTTGCCATGGCGATAGTCACGGCGCTGATAGGCGTTTTCTATGATCTTCCGCGCATAAGGTGGTTTGCGGATTTCAAGCTTCGCATATCTGCTGGAAAGGTCCGAAAGCTTCTCGTGTGTTGCTTTCCGGGAGTCATCGCCCTTGTTGCCCTCGCGGGCTCTGGCTCCATTCCGCGGCAGTATCTTCTTACCGCGATGGGAGAAAGTGCACTTGGTGCCTACGGAACCATTGCGGCTCCCTTGGCTATCATCCAAGCCTGCGCTAGCTATATCTTCAATCCGCTTCTCGGATATCTCACCGTTGCGTATGAGGAGAACGATACACGGCGCTTCTCTCGTCTCATGGGACTTACCGTGGGTGGAACGATTCTCGTTGGCCTTGCATGCGCCGTCTTGCTTTATTTCTTTGGCGATATGCTCTATGCGCTCATATACGGGGAAGAGGTACTTTCCTACATGTACTTGATACCTTTGCTCATTGTCAGCTCGGTGACCATGTCCTTTGCGACTTTCCTCAATACGCTCATGGTGGCGTTGCGAAACTTCAAGGCCACGCTTGTCGGTGGTTTGCTGTCGTTGGCCGTGAGCTTGGGTACCATGGTTCCTTTCGTCTGGCTTTTCCAATTGAATGGCGCAACGCTTTCGTTGATAGCCGCAACGGTCGTGTCGACGCTTGTCATGGGCCTATGGCTTCTTAAGCAATTAAAAGAGCATGGGAGGAATTGATGTCTTCGGAACATACGGAAATCTCCGCCATTGTCACCTATTACAATCAGCCGTTCGATGACCTGCTCTTTACTCTTAGTTCATGCGTGCTGCAAAAGGGCGTGGACTTTGACATTGTCGTTGCCGATGATTGTTCGAATCGTGATTATCATGAGGACATTGAGCGCTTTTTCGCGTTCACCGGTTTTTCGAACTATGAAATCGTGCGACAGCCGCAAAATGTGAAGACGGTTGGCAACATCCTTTCCGCGCTTGGCGTCTCGAAGGGAAAGTACATTAAAACGATTGGCAGCGAAGACGCATTCTTCTCTGAGCGCACTCTACGAGATGTCGTCGACTATTGCATTGACAATGACTGCCAATTGGGTTTCGGAAAATACTGCGCTTTTCAAAAGCGCGATGGAGATTACACATGCGGGGAATTCGAGGCTCCTAGAAACAAGCAAAGCTATCTCGAGCCAAAACCCCCGAGAAGAATTCTGGAGCAGCAGCTGATAAATGCGGACTGGATACCCGGGGGAGCCCAGTTCTTCGAAAAGGGGCTTTTCGAGCAATTGCTTGCTGTCCTTCAGCATGATTACGGCATCAAGTATTGCGAGGACTTCGCCGCAACTATCGCCCTGTGCGATCCTGATTCGCGAATCGGCTTTCTCGACGAATTCCTAATTTACTATGCCGTTGGTTCGGGCATCTCGACTTCCTCTGCCCAGACGAGACCCTACGCAATATATGCAGACCATCAGTCTCTATACGGGAAAATCGGGAAACGCAATCCTTACGGGATGGCTTTTCGCAGGGCACGGACCCTCTTCGCCTTGCGAAAGTTTGTTGCGCTTCGGACACCCGTTTACCACAAACTGAGGAAACGCGAGTTCGAAAGCAGGTCTCGCAATGATGACGGGCGGTCATGTGATCTCGTCGGAGATTTCTTTTTCAGGTGCATGGGGCTGGCAGAAGCCTACATGAGATCTTCCTGATACCCTCTCCTTCGCAACACGCATACGAGGAAGAAGACGATTGCCGCTCCGTAGGCGACCATGATCGCGAAGCTTGCGCCATTCATGCCAAACGCGTGAATCATGGGATACATCGTCGCCAGTATGACCGCGAACGAGATGGCGTAGCCTATGAGGTTCATCTTGTTCTTCCTCATGGTGATGAGCACGTCTCCCAAGAACCACGCGTAAGCGGTCATGACCGTGCAGAGCACGAGCGGAATGATCAGGTACGTGTACGGCGCGATGCTCTGCCCGAAGATGAGGACGAGCAGGGGCTCTCCCATAAGTGCGAACAAAACGCCGAAGGCGAGGGCAAGGGCGAAGATGGCAAGGGTGACTTGCAAGACGAGGCGCGAGAATCCGCGCTTGTCGTGCGCATGGAGAAGCTCGGCAAAGCGAGTTAGGAGCGGCGCGTAGATGTACTGGGCGCACATCTGCACGATGAGCACGGGGGCGGCCACCGACGAGTAGATGCCCAGGAACCACTCTCCCATGACGTCGTTGAGCGCCTGTCGCGGAATGGCGGGAACCGCCCAGCAAAAGAACGACGCGACGACGAGGGGCAGACACTGGACGAACAGGGACTTGATGGCGTGCACTTCGAACGCGGGCCTGAGGGGCTTTCCCGTAACCTTGAGAAACGCGATACCGTCGAAAAGCGCTATTTCCAGGTATGTCGTCACCGTCATGAGTATGAGCGCGATATCGAGCGAGTTGAACAGCGCCATGCCGATGACGAAGGAGGCAAGCAACAGGATGCCGCGAAGGACAAACGAGATGCCGATGATGTCCATGCGCGCGTCGCGTTGTTCCTCACCGTGCAAGACGTCGACGAACACGGGGCCAAGCGAGAAAAAGCCGTACAGAATCACGGTGACCCAGGTACCTGGTGGGCAAGTCAGAAAGCAGTAGACGAACATGACGACGATGGCCAGGACGACGGTGATGATTCTGAAGCCCAGGTACTGTCTGAAGGTGAACTCCTCGTCGAGGTCGGAGACCTGGAATGCACGTATCTTGTAGTAGCCGATGGGCGAGAAGATGTTCGAAACGGCCATACCCAACGCAAGCAAGCCGGCAGCGTCATAGCCAGTGGAAAGGCGCACGACCAGAACGGTGGTCAACCATTGGGCGGCCATGTAGACCAGGGATCCGGTGGCATTCCAGATCATGTTGGCGCGAATGGATAGCGTTTTGCGTGTGCCTTGGCTCATGTATGCATTATGCCCGTCTGATATTGGTATCATTCACGTGTTCGGTTCAGCATTATCGCCTGCGCATCTTCGTGACGCAACAATCGAGAAGATAAGCCGGGTCAACAGGAAAGGCACGTCTCATGTGGCTTACCTTTGCCATAGCCGTCGTCATGTGCGTGCTGGCATTTTACTTGCCGGGGTTCTTGTTGTTCCTGGGCTTGGGGGTCAGCCGCATCAGGGCGTTGCTCATCGCGCCGCTTGCCAGCGTTGCGGGCTATTGTCTGCTCGGTATCATCTTGCCCAAATTCGGCGTCTTCTGCTCGTGGATGACCGTCTTCCTCCCCATGCTCGTGATCTGCGCCATTCCTTTTCTCATCCGTCTTGCGCGCGGGCGTAAGGACGGGCTGCAGCTTGAGCGGACGGGCATCCTCGACTGGAGGACGCTCGGCGTCTACGTCACCTTGGGATTTGCCATCGGCGTGTACGTCTACGTCATGCCGCTCGGCGCACCCGATGCCTTTTCGCAGGAGTACGACAACGCCTTCCACATGGAGACGATTCGGGCATTCGTCGACTCCGGCGCCTGGTCCGTGCTCGAGGTCTCCAAGTACATGACACCCGCCGACCAAGCAATCGCCCCGCTGCCGGGTGCCGGCTTCTATCCGGCACTGTGGCATCTCATGTGCGCGCTTGCCGTGAGCGTGCTCGGCTGTCCAGTCGCCCTTGCGCTCAACGCCGTGAATTATGTGGTTGCAAGCCTGGTTTTTCCCACGGGGATGCTGCTTCTGCTCGCCACTGTCTTCGCGGATCGCACGACGGTGCGCCTCGGCTCGCTTGTCACCCTCGCCTTCGTCGGGTTTCCCTGGATCATCCTCTATTGGGGCCCCTTGTACGCGAATGCCTTCGGTTTCGCGTTCGTGCCGCCGGTCGCCGCGCTCTTCGTGCGCATCGTAGATGCGCTGGGCGCGCATGCGCTCAAGGTGGTGGATGTCTTCGCCTTTCTGCTCGGTACGCTCGTGCTCGCCGTCGCGCAGACGAGCTCCATCTTCTTCTGCGTCATCTTTCTCGCACCCTATTGCGTCTATCGTCTGTGGACGCACGAGGGTGGCGTACATCTGGGGCGTCATGTGGTCTCCCAGAGGTTGCTTGCCGTGCTCTTCGCCCTTTTCGTGCTCGGCGTGTGGACGGGCCTCGTCTTCGCCCCGTTCATGCACTCGTTGGTATTCAACAACGAGTGGGTTCCGTTGGAATCAGTGAGTCAGGGTGTTTGGGATGTAATCACCTTGGCGTTTGGCTGGTTTGCGCCACAGTACGTCCTCGCCGCTCTTGTGCTGGTGGGCATCGCATGTTCCGTACGGCATCGCGAGCATCTCTGGATTACCGTTGCCTATCTTATATTCTGCGTGATTTACGTCATCTGCGTCGCCAACGGGGGATTTGCGCGCCATTTCTTCGCGGGCTTCTGGTATGCGGATTCGTATCGCATCGTTGCCTGCCTGGCTCTGGTGGGCATTCCGCTTGCCGCGCTCGGCCTTGCGTATGTCGTGCGCTTCCTGTGTGCCCGTGTGCGCTTGGGCGAGAAGGGCGGGCATCTTTGTCTGGGCATTCTTCTGACGCTGCTGTGCATTGTGTTGTATTTGCCTACCGTTGAATTTGACGGGTTCAAGATGGATACCGCGCTGGGGCAGGTTCAAAAGGAGTACTTCGGGGCAAACCATAATGAGATCCCGAGTCACCATATCAAGCTCGATGCGGATGAGGAGGCGTTTCTCGCGCAAGTCGCTGAGGTCGTGCCCGAAGGTGAGCTCATCCTCAATGTGCCTGATGACGGTTCTGTTTTCGCTTACGCGACGAATGGCCTGCGCACCTATTATCGTGACTACCGTTTCTACGATGGCGGCCGCGACTCGAGGCGGGGCACAAGACCCAACGAGACGCGCGAGAGCAAGACCATCCGCAAGTACGGGGCGTGGTTCGAGGGAAACGAGAGGGTGCACGATGCACTCGAGGAGGTTGGCGCCCGCTATGTGCTGATTCTCGACCAGGGCAAGTCCTTTAGGGGACAACCCAAGCCGAATTCCTATGACGATGCACTCTGGACGGGTCTCATGGCCATAACCGATGACATGCCGGGATTCGAAGTCATCTTAAGCGAGGAGGACATGCGCCTCTACAGGATACTTGGGATTGAAGAAGGATAGCGACATCGCTTTATTCTGTATTCGCGTCGTTGCATGTTGCTTTTAGCGCTCTATCACGGTAATTTGCAAGGTGCTTGCCAGCTGTCTTGTTCGTCGACGATAAAGCGTTTCATCGTCCGAGTGGAATCGTATCGCGTGTCGCCTAGAGTTCTTCTCATAATCCCCGCGTATAACGAGGAAGCGAACATCGCCCGTGTCGTCGGGGCGCTCAAGTCAGACTATCCCCAGTACGATTACGTCGTGGTGAACGACGGCTCGAAAGATGAGACGGCTACCGTTTGCCGTGAACATGGGTTCCGCTTTCTCGATCTGCCCATCAATCTGGGCCTCGCCGGCGCGTTCCAAGCGGGCCTCAAGTACGCTTACAACCATGACTACGACTGTGCCATTCAGTTCGATGCCGACGGTCAGCATCGCCCGGAATACATCGCGGACATGGTCGCCGCCCTGGCCGATAACGATATCGTCATTGGCTCGCGTTTTGTCGACGAACCAAAGCCCAAGAGCATGCGCATGTTCGGCAACAACCTCATCGAAGCAATGATCAGGATTACGACGGGTAAGGTCATCAAGGACCCGACGTCGGGCATGCGTGCCTATGACCGTCGCATGATCAAGGAGCTCGCCTTTGGTCCCAACCTTGGCCCCGAACCCGATACCCTTGCGTATCTCATGCGCAAGAAAGGCGCGCGTGTCGCCGAGGTCCAGGTATCCATGGACGAACGCATCGCGGGAGAGAGCTACCTGAACTTCAGGACCTCGACCTCGTATATGGCGCGCATGGCATTGTCCGTCCTTCTCATCCAATTCTTCAGATAGGGGAGGGCGAATGCTGTTTCCTGCACTGCGCGTCATCCTGCTCATCGCGGCCATTGGCCTTGTCGTCTTCCTTCTTCACAGCATCAAGAAGTCCAAGATGAGTATCGAGGACGCCTTGTTCTGGATGGGCTTCTCATTTCTCATCCTACTGATGAGCATCTTTCCGGAAATCCCCTCCTTTCTCTCTGACACCATTGGCTTCATGTCGCCGGTGAACTTCGTCTTCCTTTTCTTCATCTTCGTGCTTATCATCCGCGACTTTCTCTCGAACAGGCGTATCTCGCAGCTCGAGAACCGCGTCAAGGAGCTAACCCAGCAAATTGCGCTGGACAGGCTCGATCACTACCAGCGCCGGCATCTTGACGAGACGGACGAGGAGTAGTGCTCCGGATTGGGGCAAACGCGCACATATGCGATATTCTCCGCGCTCTATGCGCCTCACACCGGAGGCGTTGAGGTGTTCACGCAGCGACTTGCCCATCAGCTTACCGAACAGGGCAATCGCGTGGTCGTGGTGACGTCGCGGCTCAGTCCGGATGCTCCCAGTCACGAAACGCAAGAAGATGGCGTCGAGGTGTATCGTCTGCCGTGTTGGTCGTTTCTGGATGGTCGCCTGCCCATTTCGCATCGAAATCGCGAATACGAGGCCATGCTTTCGGAAATTGCGGAACTTGGGATTGATCGCATCCTGGTCAACGTGCGTTTCTATCGCAATTCCCTCGAGGGCGTGCGTTTCGCGCGGCGCATTGGAGCTCCCGTCATTGTGCTCGATCACGGCTCTGCTCATCTGACGCTTGGCAACAGCCTGTTGGATCGCTTTGTCGAGCGCTACGAACACGTGGTCACGAATCGCATGAAGCGCCTTGGACCGGCGTTTGCGGGCATCTCGCGGGCGAGCGCCAATTGGCTATCCCACTTCGAGATCGAGACTTCGACGGTCATACCCAATGCAGTCGATGTCGGGCAGTTCGCAGGAGTTGCCTCGTCCCGTGATTTTCGCGCGGAGCTGCATGCGCTTGGCAAGGTGCTCGTCGTCTCTGTCGGGCGCCTTGAACCCGAGAAAGGGGCACTGCAATTTGCCCAGGCGGCTCCTCTGCTCGGAGATGGCTTTGTGCTGGCGCTTGCTGGAGAGGGAAGTCAACGTGTTCAGATAGAGGGGTTGGGCGCCAACAGCGTCTTGTTGCTTGGACAACTTGGCCAGCCGGACCTCTCTGCCTTGCTGCGCGATGCGGATGTCTTTTGCCTTCCCACGCGCTCGGAAGGCTTCTGCACGTCACTTCTCGAGGCCGCCGCGCAGGGCGCCATTCCCGTCATGCCGCACGTGGGCGGCACTGACGAGGTCATGGGTTGGAATCCGGTGCGTCATGGTGTGATGCTGAAGGACAACGAGCCGGAAGCCGTCGCGCAAGCGATACGCGAGGCTGCTGAGCAAGACGACGTTGCTGCGCAAGAGCTCAGGGAGCACGTCGCGATGGATTGCTCGTGGGACGCGACGGTAAAGGCACTGGAGGATGCGTTTGCGGCACTCGATTAGATGCGTGTGCGAAAGGGGCGTGATGAGACAGTTGCTCAGAGACGTTGTCTCATCACGCCCGACACGTCTCTTCGCGCATCGTCCTAAGCTTCCATGACATTCACGCCGTCACCAAAGTCGAGGATGAGCGGCGCGTGGGTGTAGCGTTCCTCTTTCGGCGGCAGCTGCATGTAATCGCCGTATTCCGTCCTGAGGAAGGCATCGGGATCGTGGGGCGCGCGTAAGGTGAGACCGTCGAACGTAATGTCCTTCGTGGGAAACAGCACGTCGGAGTCAAAGGTTCCGTAATTCGTGTAGACCGCGCTCGTCCATCGTTTGCCCGGGTTATCCGTATCGAACGCATGGTCCATCTCGGATTGCAGACTCGCCTGCTTCCATGCACGTGCCACGGTACTGTGGACGAGTTTGCAAGCAAGCATGACGAGGGGCTTTGCCGGAGTCCCTGCCGGGATCTTGGGGCGCGAGAAATGCTTGAGGTAGGACTTGAGTTGCGCCATGCGGGCCTTTTGGCATTGCCTTTGGGCAACGGCGGAATCTGCGTCGAGCCTGCAGAAGGGAAGGATGTCCACGAAGATGCCCTGATCGTATTCCGATTCAGCGCAGTTGTCATCGATGAATCGCGTGCCGTCCTTGAATACCTTTGCCCAGAGAGCCGAGAACCCCTTGGTGTTGGTCGAGGTATGCAGCGAATAGCCTTTCGGGAGCAACGCCGGTGCGATTTCGCAGAAGCGGTCAAAGTCATCCTTGGGCATCCCAATGTCGATATCGTCATCCCAGGGGATAAAGCCGCCATGGCGTATGGCTCCCAGCAACGTGCCGCCGTCGATGAAGTAGTCGATACCGTTTTCGCGGCAGATTCTATCGATGACGGCGACGATTTCAAGGTCAATCGTCTGCAGGCGCTTCAATGAATCTTCGGGATAGGGAGATTGGCCCACGGTCGCTCCTTGTTTTTCTGGCGAATGATTCTAATTTCTTCTGACAATGATACAAACTTATACGACACTCGGGGAAGCGCGAGCCCGGCTTTCCCGCAGTAGATATATAATTATCCGACATGTTTCATGATTCCAAACGCGAGGAGCGCATCACATGAAGGGCATCATACTGGCAGGCGGCAGTGGCACACGTCTGTACCCGCTTACGCTGGTCACGAGCAAGCAGCTCCTGCCGGTTTACGACAAGCCGATGATTTACTATCCGCTCTCCACGCTCATGATGGCGGGCATTCGTGACATCCTCATCATCTCCACACCGGCAGACCTCCCCAATTTCGAGCGTCTGCTCGGCGACGGCAGTCAGCTTGGCATCCACCTGTCCTACAAGGTGCAGCCTTCGCCCGACGGCCTTGCCCAGGCCTTCATCATCGGCGAGGAGTTCTGTGCGGGAGAGCCCTGTGCGCTCGTCCTCGGCGATAACATCTTCTACGGCAACGGCTTTCGCGAGCAGCTTAGGCGCGCTGTCAGACGTGCCGAGAGCGGGGAGGGCTCCACGGTCTTTGGCTATTATGTCGACGACCCGGAGCGCTTTGGCGTCGTCGAGTTCGACGAGAATTACAACGCCGTCTCCATCGAGGAGAAACCCGAACATCCCAAGAGCAACTACGCGGTCACGGGCCTGTACTTCTACGACAGGCGTGTGTGTGAGCTCGCCAGGCAGGTAAAGCCCTCGCCTCGTGGAGAGCTCGAGATCACCGACCTCAACGCGATGTACCTCGATGACGGGTCGCTCAACGTCGAGGTGCTCGGACGCGGTTACGCATGGCTCGACACGGGTACGATGGAGTCGCTCTTCGAGGCGACGAACTTCGTGCGCACGGTCGAGCAGGCTCAGGGCATTCCCGTGAGCGTCATCGAGGAGATTGCCTATGGCAACGGCTGGATCGATCGCGACCAGCTCGTCGAGGCTGCGAACAAGTACGGCAAGAGCAGTTATGGCAAGTACCTCAAGGGCGTGAGCGAGAACAAGTTCTATGCAAAGGACGGAAAGTAATCGATGAAGGTTCTGGTGACCGGAGAACGTGGCCAGCTTGGCAACGAGCTGAGGCGCTGCTTCGATACCATGCGGGCCGAGATCGGTCCCGTTCCCGGCGTCTACAAGGACGCCAAGGTCGACTACGTCGACTACCAGGTGCTCGACATCAGCGATGCCGATGCCGTCGATGCCTGGTATGCCGAGCACGGCCCCTACGACCTCACCATCAACTGCGCGGCTATCACCAACGTGGACGGCTGCGAGCAAAACGAGGCGGTGGCCCTGCACGTCAACGCCATCGGTGCCGAGAACATGGCCCGAGCCGCCCAAAATTGCGGCGGCAAGATCGTGCACATCTCCACCGACTACGTCTTTCCCGGTACTAATCCCGTCCCGCGCGTCGAGAGCGACCCCATCGCGCCCATTTCCGCTTACGGGCGTACCAAGTGGGAGGGCGAGGTGCTCACGGGCGCGGCGTGCGAGCGGAGCTTTGTCGTGCGCACGGCGTGGCTTTACGGCTACGTTGGCAAGAATTTCGTCAAGACGATGATGCGGCTTGCGCGTGAGAACGGCAAGATTTCCGTGGTCAACGACCAGCTGGGCAATCCCACCAACGCCAACGATCTTGCCTACGAGATTCTCAAGATCGCCGCGACGGACAACTACGGCACGTATCATTGCACAAATAACGGCACGTGCAGCTGGTTCGACTTTGCCTGCGCCGTCGTGGACGCGGCGGGCATCGAATGCGAGAAGGAGGGGCTGAGCTCGGCCGAGTACAAGGAGCGCTTCCCGCAAAGTGCCGATCGCCCGGCCTATTCGAGCTTGGAGAACGCACATCTGGCGGCTACCATCGGAGACGAGATGCGCCCTTGGCAAGACGCACTCGCGACGTATATGCAGCGTCTGCCCGAGCTCGGAGACTGAGAGGAGCGAGTATGGCAGCTGGCGATACGATAACGAGTGGCAACTTCACCTTCACGCAGACATCCATCGAGGGTGTCATCATCGTGGACGTGAAGGCATACGGCGATGATCGCGGCTATTTCATGGAGACGTACAAGCGCCCCGATTTCGTGGCCGGCGGCATCGACGTCGATTTCGTGCAGGACAATCAGAGCTCGTCCACCAAGGGCGTGCTGCGTGGCCTGCACTTCCAGATTAACCATCCGCAAAGCAAGCTCGTGCGCGTCGTGAGCGGTGAGGTCTTCGATGTATGCGTCGACCTGCGCGAAGGCAGCCCTACCTATGGCCAGTGGGAGGGCGTCATCCTCTCCGCCGAGAACAAGCGCCAGTTCTTCGTTCCGCGCGGCTTCGCCCACGGCTTTCTCGTGCTCTCGGATACGGCGGAGTTCTGCTACAAGTGCGACGACGTGTACCATCCTAACGATGAGGGCGGCTACATGTTCGACGATCCTGCCTTCGGCATCGAATGGCCGCAGGTCGATTGCGACATCAACCTGAGCGAGAAGGACCGCAAGCATCCCGCGTTCAAGCGTGATTAGGCAAGGAGCAAGACAGATGACAGAAGAGTTCAAGCCCACGAACATCATCGTCACGGGCGGTGCGGGCTTCATTGGCAGCAATTTCGTGCACTGGGTCATCGACAACCAGCCCGGTGTGCACGTCACGGTGCTCGATGCGCTCACCTATGCAGGCAATCTAGATAACCTGACCGGTTTACCGGAGGAACGCATGACCTTCGTGCACGGCGACATTTGCGACGCCGAGCTCGTCGACAAGCTCGCCGCGGATGCCGATGCCATCGTGCATTTTGCCGCCGAAAGCCACAACGACAACTCCATCCTCGACCCCACGCCGTTCTTGAAGACCAACGTCGAGGGGACCTTCACGCTTTTGCAGGCGGCGCGCGAACATGACCTGCGCTTCCACCACATCTCGACCGACGAGGTCTACGGTGATCTCGCGCTCGATGATCCGGCGCGCTTCACCGAGGAGACGCCGTATCATCCCAGCAGTCCCTACAGCTCGACCAAGGCGTCGAGCGACATGCTTGTGCGCGCCTGGGTGCGTACCTACGGCGTGCGCGCGACCATCAGCAACTGCTCGAACAACTACGGCCCGCGCCAGCACATCGAGAAGTTCATCCCGCGTCAGATTACGAACATCCTGTGCGGTATCCGCCCCAAGCTCTACGGTGATGGCCTCAACGTCCGCGATTGGATTCACACCGAGGACCACTCCAGCGCGGTTTGGGACATCCTCACCAAGGGCGAGATAGGCGAGACCTACCTCATCGGTGCCGATGGCGAGAAAAACAACATCGACGTTCTGCGTGCCATCCTGCGCGAGATGGGCAAGGACGCCGACGACTTCGACTGGGTCAGGGACCGTCCGGGCCATGACCGCCGCTATGCCATCGATTCCTCCAAGCTGCGTCGCGAGCTCGGCTGGAAGCCCATCCACACCGACTTCGACGAGGGCTTGCGCGATACCATCGCCTGGTACGAGGGCAACCGCGACTGGTGGGAGGACGCCAAGCAGGCGACCGAGGCCAAGTACGCCAAGCAGGGGCAATAGGGGTAACCAATGGGCATCGACGACCTCACGTTTGACGAGCGCGGGCTCATCCCATGCGTCGTGCAGCAATACGACACGGGCGAGGTCCTCATGGTCGCGTGGATGAACGCGGAATCTCTCGAACTCACGCGTACGACGGGAACCACCTGGTTCTGGTCTCGCTCGCGCCAGGAGCTTTGGAACAAAGGTTTAACGAGCGGAAACATTCAGACCGTCAAGGAGCTGTATTATGACTGCGACGGGGATACGCTTCTCGTCAAGGTCGATGCGGCCGGGCCTGCCTGCCATACGGGCGCTACCAGCTGCTTCTATCGTAAACTAGACATCGAGCATGATTAACGGACGGCGCGTATAGCCATCCGAGGAAAGGGGCAGGCGCAATGTCAGATGCATTCGCCGACGAGTTTGGCGTGATAGGATCGGCTGCGGCCGAGGCGAACAAGGACTACGTCCTCAAGACCGTGCAAGAGCGTCACATCCACTTTATCCGCATGTGGTTCACCGACGTGCTCGGCCAGATGAAGTCATTTGCCATCACGCCGAGCGAGCTCGAGACCGCCTTCGACGAGGGCATGGGCTTCGACGGTAGCTCGATCGAGGGCTTCGCGCGCTCGACCGAATCCGACATGATCGCTCTCCCCGATGCGAGCACCTTCCAGGTGCTTCCCTGGCGCCCCAAGGACGACGGCGTCGCCCGCATGTTTTGCAACATCCTCACGCCCGAGCGTAAGCCCTTCGATGGTGACCCGCGTTACGTGCTGCGCCGTATGCTCACCAAGGCCGCGCGCATGGGCTACACGATGAACGTCGGGCCGGAGCTCGAGTACTTCTACTTCAAGAACGCCTCAACGCCCGAACCCATCGACTATGCCGGTTTCTTCGACCTAATCGCTGATGATATGGCATCCGACCTGCGTCGCGACACGATCTTGACGCTCGAGCAGATGAGCATTCCCGTCGAGTACTCGCATCACGAGACCGCACCCTCGCAGCAGGAAATTGACTTGCGTTATAGTGATGCCCTCTCGATGGCGGACGCCGTCATGACCTACCGTCTCGTCGTCAAGGAAGTCGCTCTCAAGCACAACGTGCATGCGAGCTTCATGCCCAAGCCGATTCGCGGTGTCGATGGCAGCGGGATGCACGTGCACATCTCGCTGTTCCGCGACGACGAGAACGTATTCTTCGATGCCAATGACCCGCTGGGGTTCGGCCTGTCGCAGACGGCCAAGCACTACATCGCCGGCTTGCTCAAGTACGCGCCCGAGATGACGCTCATCACCAACCAGTACGTGAACTCGTATAAGCGCCTCATCCCCGGCTTCGAGGCTCCCGTGTACGTGACCTGGGCCAATCGCAACCGCAACGCCCTCGTGCGCGTGCCGCTGTACAAGCCTGACAAGGCGAATGCCGCGCGTTTCGAGTACCGCAGCCCCGATCCGGCGTGCAATCCCTACCTGGTGTTCGCCGTGCTCTTGGGCGCGGGTCTGCGCGGCATCGAGGACGAACTCGAGCTCGAGGCCCCGCTGACTGAGGATCTGTCGGCCATGACCGAGGAGGAAGCGCGTGCTGCCGGCTACCGCATGTTACCCGGCGACCTACATGAGGCCATCGAGCTGTTCGAGAAATCGGAGCTCATGCGCGAGGTGCTGGGCGAGGAAATGCATCGCTTCATCGTCGAGAACAAGCGCGAGGAATGGCGCTCATATCGCTCGCAGGTCACGCAATGGGAGATCGAGCGTTTCTTTCCGATTCTGTAAGGCGTGATAGGGGATAGGATTATGCATCGCAAACGCGTGCTGTACATACAGGAGGGCATGCAGGCCTATGGGCGCCTGGCGCGTCTGACAGCCGAGCTCGATGCCGAATTCGAGGTCGTTTCCGCGGATGCCGCCGCACGCGGGCTCCCGGCTGTCGACCTTGTCGTATGTCCGACGCTTGGCATGCATCGCGACGCGTTTGCCGACTTCGAACAAAGGCTGCGCGCGATCGAGAACGTCGCGCTGCTGTTCGTGGTCGACCCCGACGCTCTCAAGACCTTGCGCCTTCCCGCCCACCTGCGTGCCGATTTCGCCCTGTCAACGTCTACGGACGACGAGCTGCTCATTCGCATGCGCCACTTGCTGTGGCCGGGCGAGGAGATGGCCAATTCCGATTTCATCACCGTCGATTCGATGGTGATCAACCTCTCGACCTACCAGGTGCTCGTCGATGGCAGCCCCGTCGACTTCACCTATCTCGAGTACGCGCTGCTCGCGTTTCTGGTGACGCATTCGGGGCATGTCTACTCGCGTGATGCCCTGCTCTCGCGTGTTTGGGGTTTCGATTACTTTGGCGGTTCGCGCACCGTCGACGTACATGTGCGACGTGTGCGTTCCAAGCTTGGCAACGATCTTGCCTCGCACCTCCGGACTGTCCGCGGCGTCGGCTACATGTGGGAGTAAGGCTCGCCTGCTGCGCGGAGCTGTCCAGGATAATGAGACAATTGCTCTGAGCAACTGTCTCATTGCGACACTTTCCTAGACGTCCACGAAGGCGTACTCGATTTCGTCATGGAGGCGCTGGCGCGTCTGCTCGATGCGGTCTTTCTTGAGCTCGCACTCCCAGATGACGACGACGTGCCATCCCTCACTCTCGAGTTGTTCCTTGACGCGTTTGTCGCGGGCCTTGTTGCGCGCGAACTTCGCCTCCCAGAACTCCACGTTGCTCTTGGGCTTGCTCGCGTACTTGCAGCCCTCGTGCGCGTGCCAAAAACAGCCATTAATGAACAAAGCGAGTTTCCTACCCGGGTACGCGATGTCGGGATGTCCTGCGCACTTCTTCCAGTCACAGCGGTACCCCGGCCAGCCCATCTCGCGCAACATCTTGCGCACGATGAGTTCCGGCTTGGTGTTGACGCGCTTGTTCGCGACCATGACGTTATGCACTGCCTCGCTTACCATGCGTTCCATGATACTGCACGAACCTGCGCCGTAATGTCCCAAGTTCGCGGTACTATGGGGACACTGTTCGCGCACCTCGCCCGAAAGGCTGGCCATGTCTAATCGATCGATTGCCGTCATTGACGGAAACTCCCTGCTCCATCGCGCGTTTCACGCCGTTCAGTCGCCCATGAACGCGCCTGACGGCACGCCGACCAACGCCGTCTTCGGCTTCATGCAGATGCTTCTGAAGATGATCGAGGATTATCGCCCCGACGCCATCATCTGCGCCTGGGACGTGCACCGTCCCGACTGGCGCATGAAGCTGCTCGAGGCGTACAAGGCACAGCGTCCCCCCATGGACGAGTCCCTCGCCGTGCAGTTCCCCATCATTCGCGGTCTGCTCGAGGCGATGAACATCCCGTGCATCGCGATGGATGGCTACGAGGGCGACGACATTCTGGGCACCATGGCGGCACGCGGCGAGGCAAACGGCGATCGCGTCTACCTCATCACGGGCGACAAGGACGCCTACCAGCTCGCGAGCGAGGCGACAAGCATCATGACCACGCGCAAGGGCATGTCCGACGTGGTCATCTACACGCCGGAAAAGGTCGTGGAGCGCTATGGCATCCCGCCTTGTCTCGTCCCCGACTTCCTCGGCCTCAAGGGCGATTCGAGCGATAACATCCCCGGTGTTCCCGGCGTTGGCGAGAAGACCGCCGCCAAGCTGCTCGCCGAATGGGGCTCGCTCGATGATGTGCTCGAGCATGCCGACGAGATCAAGGGCAAGATGGGGGAGCGCATCCGCGAGCATGCGGAGGATGCGCGCATCAGCCGCGCGGTCGCTACGATCAGACGTGACGCGCCTGTCGAGCTTTCCCTCGATGACGTCCAGTTCCCGAGCTTTTCGGCCCAGGAGGTGAGCGAGGCTTTCGGGGCCCTGCACTTCAACCGGCACCTGCGTGCGGTGCTCGCCTTGTTGGGTGACGATGCATCGACTGCGGCGGCCATGCCCGAGCCCAAGGTCAAGCTGAGCTATCACATGGCACGCGACGCCGAGTCCTTCGTGAAGGCGGCGGTCAAG